>WBZO01000059.1_pt1 | contig 288762 bp, 216 predicted proteins | sample 5204261 | NCBI WGS metagenome assembly WBZO01 (sample SAMN12412400, study PRJNA552823) | activated sludge metagenome | isolation source: activated sludge from anammox sidestream of wastewater treatment plant... | place: USA: North Carolina | collected 2017-09 | reverse complement strand
GTATCTTCCCCCATGATGATGCTCTGTTAAAAATGCTTTATCTTGCTTATAAGGATTTTCATAAAAAATGGGCAAGTGTAAGAAATTGGAGGGTAATGGTAACTCAATTAACAATAATTTATGGAGAAAGATTTGAAAAATATCTGCGTTAATCGCAGTACTTCGATTAACTCCCATTTTTCAATTACACAAAACTCTGAACAGTCTCTTTTATTTTTCAGTTAAATAACCCGAAAGCTGGATTTCAAAAATTAATCTGTATTTTGTTGCTAACTTTTTCTTGTTTTTTGAAATAAACTATTACTTCAAATAATTTATGACCTATTCCGAAAAAATCAGAGAACTTACAAAATATGTTCCTGTCGAACTAATCGATTTTTCAGTTCCGCGCGAACCTGTCAGAGCCCCGACACAAGCCTCTTCAAATTTTATTACTAATAAAGAACAGGGCGATTGGGCTGAAGAGTTAATCCTACGGGCTATTAATGGTAATTCAACCAATTATGTAGCTGTTAAATATGGGAAATCTGACGATATTGTCGCGGGAGAAGACGGGTTTGATAAATTTTTTGAAGACTTTCAAAATGAGTTGGACACTTTCGGTAAGAGACCGGATTTATTAGTTTTTTCAAAAAAGAACTTCAAAAAGGAATTGGGCAATGATATTAGTAGCCTCCCAATTGAAGATACGATAGAGTATGTTAAGTTAGCGATTGCAGGCATTGAAGTAAGATCAAGTTCGTTTTTGATTGAAAAGTATGAAAAATCAATGCAAGTTCGAACTGAAAAATTTGTGAAAAAGGGACTTGAGGTTCGGGATAAAATTTTAAAAAATTTTCATCATTTATTAGATCACCCCTCCCGTAAGAAATATATTCCGATATTAAATGCTCTAACCCCCGATTCAATCAGCGTGGCAAATTTTAAGGTTCCGGGTTGGAGTTCTACTGCAGAATTACAAGAGCTAAACAGCCTTTTTAAAGAATTAAAAAGATGTATTAAAGAGATTCAAAAAAGAGATTATCTTTCTATCACACCCAAAGTTGAAGATATCAAGGTTGTTTATAAATGGATAGAAAAATTTAATGTCCCTCATTTCTATTTTCAGGTGTTTTTTGATAAAATATATGGGATGTCATTTGAACAAATTTTGTCAATAATTTCTAACCATGATAATGAAGGAGAAATTTTTTCAGTTGAACGAGACACAAAGAATCAAAATAAAACCACGATTAAAATAAAATCAAAGAGTGGGTTGCAAGTTGCATATAAAATTGATGAGCCTAATCATAAAAGTGTAAGAAAAGAAATGGACAGAGGCAGGTTACTTTTTTATGTTACTTTTTCCGGCGGAACTGCTTATTTAGATGTGAATAATTTTTGTAAGATTTTGGATATCCCAAATTTATAAGAACAAAAAATGAGCTTAACCTACACAACTATTAACCAAAATTTGGAAGTTGAATATCTTCAAACGGCGTCATTGGCGCACCGGAAGAGGTATGCTCAGTTTTTTACGCCTCAGGAGATTGCAGATTTCATGTGTGACTGGGTTTTGGGTGCACCAAATCTGAAAACGGTTCTGGAGCCTGCGTTTGGTTTGGGGATTTTCGCCCGTTCTTTGTTGAGAAAAAAGAAAGAACTGAAAATAACCGGCATTGAAAAAGACCCTGTTATTTATGAATTTGCGAAAAAATATTTCAGTTCGATTAAATCTGTTGATGTGCAGCTGCACGATTATTTGTTCACGGACTGGAAGAAGAAATATGACGGAATTATCTGCAACCCCCCTTATTTTAAGTTTCACGACTACGAAAACAAAGAAAGTTTAACGGAGATTGAAAAAAATCTTGGTCTCAAATTAACCGGATTCACAAATTTGTATTCGCTGTTTTTGCTAAAATCAATCAGTCAGCTTGCTGAAAACGGAAGAGCTGCCTATATAATTCCGTCGGAATTTATGAATGCGGATTACGGTATCTTTATCAAAGAGCAACTGCTGCTTTCCAAAACCCTCAGGCACATAATTGTTTTCGATTTTGAAGAAAACTTGTTTGATGACGCTCTTACAACTTCGTCAATTTTGCTTTTTGCAAACGACGGTGAAGAGAAAAAAATTAACATTAACAAAATCAGAAGTATTGATGAGTTGCACGGCTCTCTGAAAGATTCGGGCTTTAATTCTCTGAGTAGCAACGAAATTGATCCGAAAATTAAGTGGAAAACCTATTACCATAAAAGAAACGGTGCAAGGTTCAAAGGGCTTGTGCCTTTTGCAAAATATGGTAAGGTGATGAGGGGAATCGCCACGGGTTCGAACGGCTACTTTGTTTTCAACGAACAAAAAGCGGAAAAATATCAGATCCCAAAATCGAATTTGTTGCGGTGTGTTAGTAAGTCGGCAGATATTAAAACGAATTTTTTCACTGATAAATATTTTTCGGAGCTTTCGGCTAAGAACAGACCGGTTTATCTTTTAGATGTGAAAGATGCACACGAGATTAACACGAAAAAGTATCTGGAGCATGGTGTTGCATTAGGGATAAATAAGAAATATCTGACTTCCAGAAGGAACCCTTGGTACGCTCAGGAAGCCCGGGTTGCATCACCAATCTGGGTTTCGGTTTTCAACAGAACGGGGCTGAAATTTGTGAAAAATGAAGCAGGTGCCTCCAATCTGACAACATTTCACTGTGTTTATTTTCAGGAAGATAATTTATTTCAAAAAATTGGTATCGATCTCTTTTTTTCCTATTTGATAACTGAAACTGCCCGGGAGATTTTCAAGGATAATTCGAGGCAGTATGGCAACGGGCTGCAGAAATACGAACCGAATGATTTGAACAAAGCACAGGTGTTGGATTTGGAATTGTTGCCGGAGGAAAGGATAGATGATATTCTGAATTTATACCACGATTATCGTTTGTCTGTGATTTCCGGCAGGGAAAACGAGGCTCTGTTAGAAGAGTTGAATGAAAAATATTTAGAGTTCTTTTTGTGAAAATGTTTGAAGCAGGGAGATTAGGTTATCCCACCGTTGATATTGAAAAGACCTCGTTTTTTATGTGAAAATGTTTGAAGCGGAAAAAAAAAGAAGGCTGTCTGTTGCGGAAGACAGCCTTGCTGACGCGAAAGTCTAACCTGATTGGTTATGAATTTGAGTTTTTATAGATCATGGGGTTTTTCCCTTCGATTTATGGTTTCTTTCAAATGATAAAATCCAAATATTTGTTAAGATAAAACGATTTTATAATTTAATTTGTTTAGATGATAATAGGCAATTGGTTTAAACTGCTTAAAAACGCCGTAAAAATTAATAGTTGGTTATGGTCGAAGTAATTGAGGTTGCTGAAATCATTACGCAATATGATACGGGGAATAAACCTTTTCTTGTCAGAACAAAGGATATGCGCGTTTTTATCTGTAAAATGAGTAAAGGCGAAGGTACCTATCTCGTTGAAAACGAATTAATAGCATCGTTTCTTTTGGGTAAGTGGGGGTTGAAATGTCCGGAGTATGCGATCATGTCGCTTAAAGAGGATTACAATTTTAAAAAGAATGGGATTGAATATAATTTGAAAATTCATAATCAATTTGGATTTGGTTCGAGGCAAATTTCCGGTGCATACGATTATATTCTTCCACCAAGCAGTATTATTACTAACAAAGAAATCGATTCCAATGTTGATTTTTTTCTGGACCTATTAAAAATTGGATTATTTGATATTTGGGTTGAGAATATTGATCGTAGAGGAAAAAATTTCAATCTATTGGTAACTGAGAGTAATAAAAAAAGGAACATACACCCTTTTGACCATGAATTGACTTTTGCACCGGTTATTTTTAATACTGAAATAACCCGTTATCAATACTTTGAACTTTATAATACTATCGAGGGGACTATTTTTGCAGTTAAATCTGTAGAAATGTCTCTTCGTAATCCAGCAATACGCGCTTTTATTGAAAAGGAATTTATAAATTATTTTAATTTATCGGTTGAAAAGTGCCAAGAGGGATTTGAAAAATTTATAACCGACATAGCCGAGTATGTAGATCTCGACTATTGCAAAAAAGTAGGTTCGTTTCTTTTCGATAAAAAGAGAAATTCAGGAGTGTTAAAAAAACTTGGAGAATTCATACGATGAAGAACGGTTATTATGTTTTAGTTAAACTTTCCCCTAATGTAACTGCCGGCGACAGTTTAACTATTGGAATCATAATTGAATCTTCTATTAAATACGCCCGTTTTTCCAAAAGGAAGATAAAATTAATTAATCAATTATCAACAGGAACTTTCAGTTATTTAAGCGAAATAATTGACGATTTTGAGAGAACTTTCAAATATGTTAAAAACGAAATACCATTTTCTGTTGTAATAGAATATCAAAATTATTTTAAAAAACTACACATTAGCTCAGTTAATTATTTGCAGTTCTCAGAGCCAAAACCTATTGAAATAAATAATTTAAATGAATGTGAGCAAATGTATAGTATTTTTGTTGAAGAAATTGATGATTCAACAAAGAAAAAAGTATCAAAGAAAAGACAATTAAACTCTATTATTCGAACTGAGTTTTTCCCCAAAATAGATGCTTATATGTGTACAGAAGTAAGTTTAACAAAAGAACACCTTGAATTTTTAGAAGAACCGTTTAAATTTGATGCTTTAGGTAAAAATGGTCAACTACTGGCGGTCAATTCGTTCGATTTAGAATTACAGCCCAAAAGTGCTCGTGAGAAATTTACTCGGTATGAGATAGTCTGGAGCTCAATAGAAGCAAAAATGGGCGGTCAGAGTTTTATTATTTTAGATGAACCGAGAAAGAAAAATGGTGAGAATTTTCAACTTTATGATTTAATTGTGGAAAAATATACTAAGTCTCAAATATTTGCTTCAGATGAAATAGATGAATTGGCCAATAAAATTATTAAGTTAAAACCAAACAGGATTGATTTAGCAACCGAATTTAAAAATATGAATTAAGGAATGTAGAGGCTTAACTATTCTTGTTATTTTGTATCGAAAAATCACAATACTTTTTAATTCTTAACTGATGTATATTTAATCGAATTGAATTTTGGTGTTATTCGGGATGAAAAAAGAAGGCTGTCCGTTGCGGAAGACAGCCTTGCTGACGCGAAAGTCTAACCTGATTGGTTAATTATGTGAAGGGTTCCTCCGGTTGATGGCAGAGTTTTTTGCCCTTCAGTTGTTTTACTTTGAGTTGAAGCGTTTGGTTCCGGGATTTGGCGGGAACGGGAACGAAATTTATTCTGAGAAGTGAGCTATTTTCTCTAAGTATATTTTTGAGGCGAATGGATGGAAAAATCATTGAAAGGGATGTTTTAATTGTTTCACTTTTTGATGGGTATCGATATAATTCAGAAAGTTTAATAATTGTGAAATGGTTGAACACATTCAAGTTTTAGGGTTGTGGAGATAATCCCGATTAATCGGGACAATTCCGACTCGTTCCCGATTAATGGGGATAATTCCTCCTCTTTCGCGATTTCTCGGGATAGACCCACCTCGTTGTAACTTTCCCGACCTATCGGGACCAACCGTAAAAAAAATTGCACAAAGTAAAACTTTCCTCTTCAAAATTCACACCTCACTCGCCCGCACTGGGACATCTGTCATAAAATGGCTTCAAATTTTACAAAAAAATGCTTATTTTAAAGGCTAAGTTTTATCATAAATATAATTTCACCGAATGCCCACACAGAACGAACTTACAAAACGGAAGGAAGAACACCTGCGTTTATGCTCTTCTGAGGCGGTGGCATTTAAAAATTTATCATCAGGGTTTGAGCACTATTCATTTATTCACTATGCTCTTACGGAAGTTGATATTGATTCGATTGAGCTGAAAAGTGATTTTTTCGGCACAGAGGTAAACTATCCTTTCTTCATTTCGTGCATGACGGGCGGCACGGCGGACTCGGTGAACATCAATCTGAAACTTGCGGGAGCGGCGCGTCGGCTTAATATTCCGCTCGGTTTGGGCAGCCAGCGTTATGCGCTCGGGAACAATAATTTTAACGATCATTTCAACCGGATCAGGGAAGTGGCGGGGGATATTCCTTTGATCGGAAACATCGGGGCGGCGCAGGTTGTTGAGCCGGATTTCATCGAAAATTTGGAGAAATTGATTGAAACTTCGCATATTCAGGCGTTTGCGATTCACCTGAACCCGGCACAGGAGCTTTTTCAGAAAGAGGGGGAGACCAACTTTTCGGGGTTGCTTACGGCAATAGCCCGGATAAAAAAGTCGGTTAAAATTCCGTTGATTGTTAAGGAAACCGGTGCGGGGATAAGTGCACAATGCGCCGACGAGCTTCTTTGGGTTGGCGTTGACATGATTGATGTGGCGGGCGCCGGGGGAACCTCGTGGAGTGGTGTTGAGATTCTGCGAAACGGCGGCGACAATTCACACGATTTTTGGGACTGGGGCTTGCCGACTGCTTACTGCGTAAGGACGATTAACGAGCTGCGTCATCGTTACGATTTTGCTCTTACTGCCTCGGGCGGTATTAATTCGGGTATGGAAGTGGCAAAGGCTTTGGCTTTGGGTGCAGATTTCACTTCATCCGCCCGGCGGGTGCTGAGGGCGCTGAATGAAAAAGGTGAAGCCGGTGTGGTGGAGATGGCTGAGGACTGGTTCGATACGGTTAGAAAGGTGATGTTCCTTACCGGTTCGCCAACGCTTGATGAGTTCAGAATGGGCAAAATTGTAAGAAAAGAAGAACTTATATGAATACCGGAAACGCCTGAAGCGCCGGATAAATTGTAAGATAAGAGAAGAGTTTATTTGAAAATACACTGCATGTCACTTTTGCAACGGTAAAATCATCGGCGGAACTTTAGCAACCTAATATCTGACGGTTCAGGATTTGAAGTCGCCCGCGACTTAAGGGGCAGAAAAATTGCAGGCGGGTTGCTTAAACAACAAAACAACCAAACAGCAAGCGCATGGGCAACAATACAAAATTAAAAACAGGCATTTGAAACCAAACAGCCTGAAAACAAAGAAGAAACACAAGAAACACAAGAAACACAAGAAACACAAGAAACACAAGAAACACAAGAAACACAAGAAACACAAGAAACACAAGAAACACAAGAAACACAAGAAACACAAGAAACACAAGAAACACAAGAAAATCACTTAAACAACACAAAAAACTTTGACAACAACAATTTCAGCAACGGAAAACTACAATAAAATATACAACGAATTAAAAACCGAGATAGACGGTCTGCTTGCACGCGTGATGCAGGGGAGGCAGCCCGCCTCGCTTTACGAGCCAGGCGCCTACATAATGGAATCGCCCGGCAAGCGGATAAGGCCTCTTTTGGTGCTATTTTCGGCAAAAGCGGTGGGAGGAAATTACGACCGGGTGATGAACGCTGCGGTTGCCGTGGAAATGCTGCACAACTTCACTTTGGTGCACGACGACATAATGGATAACTCGGAAAAAAGACGCGGGCGGGCGACACTTCATGTTAAATATGACCTAAGCACGGCTATCCTCACAGGCGATGTGCTGCTTGCTGCGGCTTACGAGCACCTGCAGAAAGACCTCAACGGCAACGCACGCGCGGTTGAGTATTTTACCCGCGGGTTGATTGAAGTGTGCGAGGGGCAAAGCCTTGATAAAGATTTTGAAAACCGGGAAGAGGTTACCTTAGCGGAATATTTGGTGATGATCGGTAAGAAAACCGCCGCTCTGCTTCAGATGTGTTGCACTGTTGGAGCTACTCTCGGAGGGGGAAGTGACCGGGAAATTGAAGCCTTAGGCGGATACGGCAGGCTGATGGGGTTGGCTTTTCAGGTTAGGGACGACCTTCTTGATATTACGGCGGATGCCGTTCAGTTGGGTAAGCCCGTCGGTGGCGATATTCTGGAGGGGAAGAAGTCGTTTCTGCTGTTGAAAGCATTGCAGAAAGCAGGGGCGGGTGCCTCGCCACAGGCTGCGGAAGACCGAAACATGCTCAGACGGCTTATTGCAAACAAAGGCGCCGACGCCTGGGAGATACCCGCTTTTAAGGCTATGTACCAAAGGCTCGGCGTAATTGCCGATGCAGAAAATGAGGTTGAAAAACTTACTTTGCAAGCGCTCGAAAAGTTGAATGTTCTGAAAAACGAAGAAGATAGAGAACTTTTCACTTCGCTTGCAAATGCTTTGCTTAACAGGACTAAATAGGCAGTTGAATGGTAAAAAGAAAAGTGAAGATCGTTAACCGGGCGGGGTTGCACACACGACCCGCAGCCATGTTGGTGAAGATTGCCTCTAAGTATAAGTCGCAATTCTTCATTTCGAAAGATGACTACAGGATAAACGGAAAGAGCATAATAGGAGTTATGACCTTAGCCGCTGCTCAGGGAACGGAGCTTGACCTCGATTTTGACGGTGCCGACGAGCACACAATGGCGGATGAAATCTGTGTTTTTTTCGAGAGAGGTTTTGAAGAAACATGAAAGAGTACAGAGAGTTTCTTCACGCGTCTGACAACTGGATGAAGGGTATCCCTGCGGCGGCGGGGCTTTACATCGGGAATGCGTATGTTTACTCGAAAGAGACGATCGTCGTTAAAGAGGGGAAAATAAAAGATGTGGAAGAAGCCGTTGTAGCCTATCGTGAAGCAATTGCACGCTCCAAGAAAGAGATGGATAAAATCTTTAATCTGGCGAAAGAGAAGATGGGGGAGCAGCGCGCTTCGATTTTTGAAGCACAGCTGATGATTATGGAAGACCCCGAACTGTTGGATGTGATTGAACAAAGAATCAGGGATGAAAAGGCGGAGCCTGAAAGCATTGTTAAAGATGAGTTCAACAAATATTTAGGGATGATGTTTGATGCGGAAGACCCCTACATGTCGGAAAGAGCGATGGATGTGCAGGATATCAGAAACCGCATAATAAGAAATTTAAAAAAGGAGAGGTGGACCTCAACCATTGTACCGGGGATGATAGTGGTGAGTGAAATGCTTACTCCGGCCGATACAATTCTTTTTTCACGAAACGATGTTAAGGCATTTGTAACCGAGCACGGTGGTTTAACCTCGCACGCTGCAATTATTGCGCGCTCTTTGAATATTCCGGCAGTTTTGGGTGTTTCCAAACTTTTAGAAACCGTTACTGCAGAAACTGAGCTGATAGTTGACGGCTTTTACGGTTATATTTTTGTGAATCCCACCGAAAGCCAGAAAGAGTTTTTCAGGGAGAAGATCAGCCAGTTAAACAAGGTAAATACAGCATTAAAAGAGCTGATTAACCTTCCTTCTGTAACAAAAGACGGCGTGGAGATTGAACTGCAGGCAAATGTGGATGTAACCGGCGAGTTTGAAAGAATTACCACTTCCGGAACAAAAGGAATCGGGCTTTACAGAACAGAGCAGTTAATAGAAGAGCTTGGAGAGTTCCCCGATGAAGAAACACAAACCCGGATTTACACCGACCTTTCGGCACGGGCTTACCCGGATGTGGTAACCATCCGTGCGTTTGATCTTGGCGGTGATAAAACACGCCTTTTCCACCCGGTTGAAAAGAACCCCTTTTTGGGTTTGCGCGGGATAAGGTTTTTGTTGGATAACAAAGATATTTTCAAGGGGCAGATAAAGGCGATAATGCGCTCGGCAACCAACAGAAATGTAAGGTTTATGCTGCCGATGGTTTCAACAGTTAAAGAGATAAGGGAAACCAAAAAGCTGATGAAAGAGTGCGCTGATGAGTTGAAAGCAACCGGGGTGAAATATTCCGGTAAAATTCCGTTTGGGATAATGATCGAAATACCTTCGGCGGCGGTTTTGGCATCGAAGTTGGCGCCTGAGTGCGATTTTTTCAGCATCGGGACTAACGACTTAATACAATATCTTATGGCGGTTGACCGCGGGAACGACTTGGTTGCCGACCTTTATCAGGAGTTCCACCCGGCGGTGTTGCGCACGCTGAAATATATAATAGAGGACAGCAAACAGTTCAACATAAGCATAAGTATATGCGGTGAAATGGCGACCGATACGCTTGCGATCCCGGTTTTGGTTGGCTTGGGGCTGAAGTCTTTTTCAGTATCGCCGACGGTTGCTCCGCCGATCAAGAGGACGATCCGCTCGTTCACTTACGAGAGAGCCGAGCAGCTGGCTGACGAGTGCATTGCGTGCGCCTCGGAGGAGGAAGTGCTGGAAAAAATTGCCGCATTCTTTGAAGAATTTAATATTCAGCGCACTCGCTACCTCATCTGAGAACACGGGTGTGATGACAAATAAGCACCACTTTCAACCTGTAGTGCCGGGCAATATGCTTATCGATCAGGCGTGCGTTGTGAAAACAAAGCACCACTTCCTGCCTGTAGTGCCGGGCAATATGCTTATCGATCAGGCGTGTGTTGTGAAAACTAAGCACCACTTCCTGCTGTTTTTAATTTTTCTGATTGCAGCCCCAACAGTGTGTGCACAATACTATTATTTCGGCAGAAACAAGGTGCAGTATGAAGATTTCGACTGGCGCGTTATGCAGACGGAGCACTTCGATATTTACTACAACGCCGATATGGCACCAATGGCGGAAATTGGCGCCGGAATTGCCGAGGAAGCCTTCGCCAAACTGAAAGAAGAGCTGCAACACACTATCACCTACAGAATCCCGCTGATTTTTTACAACACACACATCCATTTTCAGCAGACAAATGTAACGCCCGGGTTTGTGCCCGAGGGGGTTGGCGGCTTTTTCGAGTTTATGAAAGGGCGGGTGGTTATACCTTTTTTGGGCTCGGTTAATCAGTTTAACCATGTTATTTATCACGAGTTAACGCATGTGTTTATGACTTCGAAACTTGCCCGGATATCCAAAGACAGGAAGTGGACAGACACCTACTTCCCCCCGCTGTGGTTTGTTGAGGGGATGGCAGAGTTTTACTCAACCCGCCCCGACGCACAGGCAACTATGGTGATGAGGGATGCCGTGCTTAACAACTATTTTACAGGTTTGAAGAACATCGATGCGGTGTATGGGTCGTTTATTATGTACAAGTTTGGGCAGGCTTTTTTAGAGTTCGTGAAGGCAAAGTACGGGGGGTGGTTCGTTCTTAAAATTTTGGAAAATATCTCTTATTCCTCTGAGTTTGAAGAGGTGATAAGTTACACACTCGGTAAAAGCATTGAGGAAATAGATGCAGAGTGGTTTGCTTTTGAAAGAAGCAAATATTATCCGTTGGTTACCACGCATTCCTCGCACGCATTAGCGACAAAAAAAATAATCGGGGGCGGCTATAACTTTGATCCCAAACCGCTTACTGACAAAGCCACCGGAAAGCACTACATAGTTTACACGGCTAACAAAGACGGCTATTCTTCACTTTACCTGAGTGAGACTGACTCGACTTTTACCAACATTCTCTCGACGAAACGGATAATAACGGGTGAGCGGGGGAAAGACCACGAGGCGGTGCACCTTTTTGAGGCATCTCTGGCAGTTTCATCCGATGGGGTTGCAGCGTTTATTACGCGTTCGGGGCAAAGCGATGTGGTGCACATTTATGATCTTTTTGGCGGGAAAGAAACGGAAGCCTTGCGGTTTGAGAATGTATTATCGATTTCCGAGCCGGCTTTTACTTCCGGCGGTGATTTGTTGTTTCGGGGTATTAACCGTGCTGCTTCAACCGATATTTACATTTATTATTCGGCTGAAAAGAGGCTGAAGCAGCTGACTGATGATAACTTTGATGACGGAGCGCCGACAGAGGGGCTTACACCGGACGATGTAATTTTCTCTTCCGACAGGCTGGGTGGTGAGTACTCGGGGGTGTATAATATTTTTAATATTAAGATTTCAACCGGCGAGATAACCCCGGTTACGGCTACGAAATCCAATTTCGGAAAACCTGTTTTGGTTGCAGACAGTAAAGGGGCAGTGCAGGGCAGAGAGGCAGAGGTTTCTGAGAGAGAGTCGCAGGGCAGCGGAACAACCCCGACGACCCAAAATGTCGTGAACAAAAAACTTATTGTACTTAACGATGCAGACGGGGTAAATAACCTATACGAGATTGAAGTTTCGGGGGATAAGTTCTCAGACACAGCACGCAACATTTCCGACCTCTATACCGGAGTGCAGACCTCTTATTCCGTTGACAGCACCTTTGCTTTCTTCACCTCGGTGGACAGGATGTCGTTCGATATTTATAAACTGGACAGGAAACGGGTTACCAAACTACCCACTGTAGTAAGCGACCGAACAAGGCTGCAGCCGCCGAAACCATTTCCGCAGTTGGGAGGTGACGCTAAGAAAACGATCGTGCAGTATAAAGAGGACTATACCTTAGACTATGCGCAGAGCCAAATTGCAACCGACCCTGTGTTCGGAACGAGGGGTGGAGCGGTACTTTCGCTGAGTGACCTGCTGGGCGACGATAAATATTTTATACTCCTGTTTAATACGGCGGAAACGCAATCGGACTTTTTGGAAAGTTTTAACATCGATATTTCGCGACTTAACACGAAGAATCGTACAAATTTTGGTTACGGGGTTTTTAACTACCGCGGACGGCGGTATGACCTTCGGGAGGCTGATGAGTATTATTTTGAAAAGAGTTACGGCACCTATTTTTTGCTGCAGTACCCGTTTTCGTCGTTTGACAGGATAGAAACCACCATTTCACTGGCTAATGTGAACAAAGATATAATCGGTTTCGGGAGCGATCAGAGGTCGTTGCTGGTTACAAACAGTGTTGCTTATGTTTTTGATAATTCGCTTTGGGGACCGACGGGCCCCCTTGATGGAATACGCCTGCGGGCACAACTTGGGATGACGCACGATATACGGTATGGGAACGAAAATTATTACAGCTTTATTTTTGATTACCGCCACTATCTGAGGCTGCTTTACACAACAAGTCTGGCGTTTCGGGGTTCGATTTACTGGAATGAGGGGACGACAAGCCGGCGCTACATTGCGGGCGGAAGCTGGGATTTACGGGGCTACCCGAGATTTGGTTTGCGCGGGCAGAAATTCTGGATTACATCAGCGGAGCTGAGGATTCCGCTCGCCGATAGAATTGCTGTTCAGCTGCCGTTTTTGGGGCTTAGTTTTTCCGGATTGCGGGGTGCGCTCTTTTTTGATGCCGGTTCGCTTTGGGACAAGGAGTATAAAGAGACGCTGGGAAGTGTTGGGTTTGGGTTTCGGTTCAACCTGTTTAACCTGATTGTTTTTCGTTACGATATTGGAAAGAAGATAGAGCAAAATTTCACGAAGTTTCAGGATGGTTGGTTTTATCAGTTTTTCTTCGGGTGGGATTTTTGATGAAGCGCCGGGGTTTTGGATTGTGGCATCCCGATATTTGGGGCTACAAGCGCATGCTTTTTGCAGTGAAATGGCGGTGTAGTTTTAAGAAGTGGTGTGGTATGAAGATGTGGGGTAAACTGAAGAGTCGATGTGGTAAGAAGAAATGGTGTGGTTTGAAGAGGCTGACCTCACCCTACATAATTTCTGAAATGAAAACAGGGTTTCTGCCTGTTTGTTCGTTTAGTATAGTTTTACTGCTTTTGTTTTTTTCAGGATGTTATTCCTCCATTGCTGTTAAGTTGAACTATGCAGCAAATACACCCCCTTATATCGAGCAGAACCAAGCCTCAACCGACAGTATTTCAAAGAATGACAATGCAAAACCAAACACAGGAAGTTACCCTTCCGACAGCACCGCGAAGGGCGAAAATATTACTTTCAAACCGGAAATTGCGCCTTTTGACAGTTTGGTAAAAATTGGTGAAGTCGAAACAAACGGCAGTTTTTTCAGTGAATCTTTAGTGAGTTACGGCGGGTGGTTGTTTGCGGCTGAGGGAAGCGGAAGGATTTATGCTTTCGACGAAAGCAACTTCAAAGAAGCGGGCTACGCCTCAATAAGAAACAGCACCATTTCCGCAGCGCCCGTTTTCAACGGAAACATGATGTACTTCCTGATGAGGAAAAAATTGGTTCCTGCACTTAACCTTGTAAAATATGACATAACAGAAGGGAAAGAGATTTTAATCAGCGAAATTGGCAATCTGGGTGATGGTAGCCTGTTTAAAACCGAAACGGGCTTTGCAGTTGTTTCACTTAGGCATGTGGTTTTCATTGATACTGCCGGAAGTGTTATCAAGGGGGAAGAATTTAGAGCGCCGGTTTCCGCAGCCCCGCTTTGGGTTGAAGGCAAAATAACAGCCGGGTTGGCGGATGGTTCACTTTGCCAGATTGACCCTGATACTAAAGAGATAAAATATTTATTTTCACCGTTGAATGAGGATGAAAGCACACGGGCAACAAACCGGGCAGATTCAGAGCAGTCGGCTGAAATTTCATTAAACGGGGCAATAACCGCCTTTGCGGCTTATAACGGGGGTTTCATCGTTGCAAGATTCGAGGGCGGGCTTAGCCTGCTGAGCCAAAAAGGTGAAAAAATTTGGGAAACGGAAACAAAAAGAATAAGCGCACCGCCCGTAGTATTTAAAAACTTCTGTTTGGTTGGAGATGGCGGGGGAACATTTAACAAAATAGACTTGCGGTCAGGCGAAATTAAAAAGAGATACGAAACCGGCGGCATAATCAATCTCCCGGCAACTGCATTAGGGGATAAAGTAATTGTTCCGGTTACAGACGGCAGGTTGATTCTGCTGGATTTTAATACATTCGCCCCACTTCAGATAATAGAAACAGAGGGGAGGGTTAAAACCCCCGGCAAAATTTTGAACGATAAAGTGATTTTTGGATGTGACCAAAGCCGTTTAGTGATTTTTAAGTTTGATTAATAAAATTATTTAACTTAATTTACTGTTGATTTTTTATTAGTTTGGAACTTTTTTACGGGTGGCGAAAATCCGTCCGTTTGCAGAAAAATAGCTTGCAGAAATAGCGCATGAATATTAAATACATTTTAGAATCGAAGCAGGGTTTTATTCGAGAGTCAAACCAGGATCACGCAGATACTCTTGCTACAAAAGATGGATTTTTAGCGGTAATATGCGATGGTGTCGGCGGTAATAATGGTGGGGAAACCGCCTCTAAGCTGGCAGTAAACTCGATTATTGAATCCTTTAAGCAGAGCAGCGAATTTGAAATTGAAGATCGCCTGACTATGGCGATAACATACGCAAACCGAAAAATTAAAGAAGAAGCCCTTAAAACGCCGTTTTTAAAAGGAATGGCAACAACTGTTGTTGTTTTGTTTTACGACGGAACAACCGCAACCTGGGCTTATGCCGGTGACTCAAGGCTATATCTTTATCAGCCGGGCTTACTAACACAATTGACGAAAGACCACTCGCTGCTGCAGGAAATGCTGGATCGGGGGCTGATCACTCCGGAGGAAACCCATAACTTCCCTCTGAAAAACATTATTACCAAGGCGCTGGGCGAAAAAGATCAGTTGGAAATTGATGTGGGGAGGTTAAACCTTGAATTTACAGACGGCTCCAAATTTTTTCTTTGTACCGACGGAGTCAGCGGGTTGCTTTCCGGGGATGAAATTGAATGGCTGCTCGGGATGGAAGACCTTTCGGTTATCGACGCAGAACTTACCCGGTTGGTTGAAGAAAAAGGTGCAACGGACAATTTCACTTACATCATAATCAGTAACAAATAGAAGAAGTACTATGGTAGGCGCAATAATCGGTAATTACAAGATCATTTCTAAGTTGGGTGAAGGCGGCATGGGCGTTGTTTACAAAGCCTTGGACCTTAAGCTTGAAAGATTTTGCGCACTTAAAATTCTGAACGCTCAAACTGCGCAGAGCGCACAATTCATCGAAAGATTCAAAAGGGAAGCCCGGAACCAGGCAAAGCTGAACCACCCGAATATTATACCCGTTTACGGGTTCGTGGATGAACAGGGCTATCTGGGAATTGCGATGGAATTTGTTGAAGGCGAAACGCTGGAACATGTGATTGACCGTCGAGGTTCGCTGCCGGTGGCTGAGTCGTTGGATATTCTTCAACAGATTCTAAGAGGCGTCGGCTATGCGCACCAGCAGGGATTTATTCACCGTGATATTAAACCCTCCAATGTGATGATTGGCGCCAACGGCGTGGCAAAAATTATGGATTTTGGTATCTCTAAATCAATTTATGAGAAGGGGATCACCAAAACCGGCACAAAGATCGGAACACTTCTTTACATGAGCCCCGAGCAGATTAACGCAGAAGAGCCAACACGGCAAAGCGATATTTACGCAATTGGTATAACACTGTATGAAATGTTGCTTGGTATCACTCCGTTTGAGTCGGGTACGGAATATGAAATAATGCAGGGTCATTTGAAGAAGCCCGCCCCAAAACTTTCGGCATCACTTCCCGGCATTCCGCCGTTTATAGATAAAATAATAGCACGGGCGCTTGAAAAAGAACCCTCGCGCCGATTTGCAAGCTGCGAAGAGTTCAACGAAGAAATTGGTTATGCGCTGAACATCGTGCGGCAGGGTCCGGTTGCAGCCGGCAGTCGTTCGCCAATGGAAGAAATGGATGTTATAAGGAAGAAAAGATCGGTTAAATTTGGAATCTATACTTTCTTAGCCTTTATTGCAATAATTGGCATCGTTTATCTTTTTTATTACTTAATTTCAGGTTTAAGGGATATAAAAGTTAACGATAAAACAAAGTCAGACACCACATTTTCCTCAAGGACAAATCCGAATTATCAGGCAAATAATCCTTTTGAAACGATTAACACCGGGGTTTCTTTTAATTTGCAAAGTGTCGATTTTAACGAAGCGGGTGCCGGTGTGGCGGTTGGTGACTCGGGAAAGATTATCTACACTTTAGATAACGGGACAACCTGGAGCGAACAGGAACCGCCCGGAGGAGGTAACTTCAATGCCGTTAAGTATGTGCAAGACCTCGGCTTCATGCTCGGCGGTGACCGCGGTAATTTATTCGCTTTTGTACCACAAGACTCGATTATGAAGAAGCTGACAAGCCCCGGCACTGATGATATTGTCAGGATTGAATCATCTCAAACAGGTAAACTGACGATAACAGGCACTAAGGGGATGATTTTAGTTTCCGATGATAACGGCAAAACATGGACAAAAGGGGAAACCGGCGTTGAAACGGTGATTTATTCGGTTGATTTCGCAAACAAAGATGTTGGGATTGCCGTGGGTGATAACGGTACTTTGTTAAGAACCGAAGACGGCGGGAAAAAATGGAGCCTTAGCGGCTCGATAACCGATACATATCTGAAAGATGTGAAATTTGTAGGCGACGGGGCTTTTATGATTGTGGGGGGCGGAGGTCAAATTTTCAGATCGACGGACAACGGTGAGTCGTGGCGGAAGATTGATGTAAACATAACCGCTCCGTTGATTTCCGTTACTTTTAACACTCCTATGAACGGGGTGATTCTTTCGAACAGTGGAGATATTTTCAGGAGCGAAGATGGCGGTGCCACCTGGAAATATCAGCAGGCGATTGCAAACAGCCTCATTAATTCAGTTACGCCCGGTAAAGCAAGGCTATATATGGCTGCTTCCGGCGGAGCACTTTTATACATTAACTATTAATTCGGTGAGAATTGGACAAATTTATAATTAACGGCGGAAAGAAATTAAACGGAAAGGTAAAAGCCGGAGGTGCAAAGAATGCTACTTTAGCGCTGATTCCGGCTACACTTCTTGCCTCGGGAACTTCAAAACTCTTTAACACACCGGAACTTAACGATGTTTACACTATGCTTAAGTTGGTGAGGCATCTTGGAGTTCAGGCAGATTTTAACGACGGAACAATTGAATTAGATACCGCGGGCGTTTCGGTGCTTGAGGCGCCCTACGAGCATGTGAAAAAAATGCGCGCCTCGGTTTATGTTTTGGGGCCCCTGCTGGCTCGGCACGGTTACGCTAAGGTTTCACTGCCCGGTGGATGCGCATGGGGACCGAGACCGATTAACCTGCACATTGAAGGGCTTAAAAAATTAGGCGCTAACATCGATCTGGTTGACGGCTACATAATCGCAACCGCAAAACGCCTGCAAGGGAACAGAATAAACTTTGATATCCCTTCAGTTGGGGCGACAGGTAACCTACTGATGGCGGCCGTGCTGGCGAAAGGTGAAACTATTCTGAACAACGCAGCAATGGAGCCGGAAATAACGAACCTTGCCATGATGCTCAACGAGATGGGTGCTAAAATTGAGGGGATTGAAACTCCTATTTTGCACATTCAGGGGGTTGATATGCTTAAACCTGCCGATGTTCACACAATACCTGACAGAATAGAAGCGGGCACACTGCTGGTTGCCGGAGCAATTACCGGCGGAACGGTTACGGTTGAAGGCATTAACCCACTGCACCTCTATTCCGTTATTGCAAAATTGGAAGAAAGCGGCGTTAGCGTTACCTATAACGGCGATTCAGCCACTGTAAACGCAGCGGGCGTTACACCTGAGGCGATTAATGTTACTACGGGTCCCTTCCCCGGTTACCCCACCGATATGCAGGCACAGTGGATTGCCTATATGTCGGTTGCCGAAGGAGTTTCAACGGTTACCGATACAATTTATCGCGACCGGTTCACCCATGTGCCCGAACTCGCCCGTTTGGGCGCAATGATTGAAGTGAAAGATAATTCTGCTGTAATTAAAGGAGGAAATAAATTAAGTGGAGCAAAAGTTATGTCAACTGACCTCAGGGCAAGCGCAAGCCTTGTGCTTGGGGGGCTTGCAGCACACGGAAGAACAGAAGTGTTGCGTATTTATCACCTTGACCGCGGGTACCAGCGGCTTGAAGAAAAACTAAAACAGCTGGGAGCCGAAATTGAACGAGTCCCCGGTTCGGAGTATTAGCGGAGTACTTCAAAAGATACCTTACCCGGCAAGCATTTTTGCCTTATTAGGAAACTTAATTTTTGTTTTTTTACCGATCTCAAGGTATTTCAGTTACGAAGCGGCTGTATTAAACGCAATTTTGTTAACTTATCTTTCAGGGTTGGTTTATTTAAACAGTTTTGCAGAAAGCAGCACCGACCAAAGCAGGTTGAAAAATTTTGCGATAAACACCGGGCTTCTGATCCTTATTCCCGTTATTGTATATTTTCTGTTTTACCTGCTGCGGGGAGGGTTTGGCTTTGCTTCAGGGCTTAAGTACTATCTGTTGTTTTCAGCAACTGCACCAATAGTAGGCAGCGCAATTGCTGCGGTTGTTCTTTTAACCAAAGTTGAAGCGAAAAGAATATTTTTTACGATATTTTTTCTCATTTTATTGTTCAGTTGGTTTATCGATTTTTACTACTACCATCAATTTTTCCTTTACAATGCAATTTTTACATGGTACCCCGGCGTAATATACGATGAATATGTACCCCTGACCGGGAGTATCATCCTTTACCGTTTCGTTATTTTACTATTGTCGGGTGTGGCAATAGCTGTTGAGTTTTACCAACGCTACAGGGTTAAAGAAGAAAACAGAAAGAAAATCGGCTGGCTGTTCGTTTTTGTTTTGCCGGTGGTTTCATTGCTCCTTTCGGCACCATTGGGTTTGGTTACTAACGAATCTGCGTTGTACGAAGGATTTCAAAAAAGCATAACAACGCAACATTTCGTTATACATTCTGAAGTGCCGCTTTCAAACAGCGAGCAAACCCTTGTTGCCCGTATGCACGAACTCAGTTATAAAAATCTTGCCCGGTTTTTTGGCACTAAACCCCGGCAGAAACTTGTTTCAGTGATTTTTAAGGATAACCCGAGCAAAAAAGCGAGGCTGGGTGTTGAAAATGCCGACATTACCAAGCCGTGGAAACGGACTATGTTCACCACTATTGATAACCTTGAAAGAACACTTACGCACGAAATGGCGCACCTTTTTGCCGCTGAGTTTGGTACCGGGCTTTTTGATATTGCCGCAGGGTTTGACCCCGGGCTAACCGAAGGTGCCGCAACTGCCGCTGACGGGTTTATTGCCGGGTATTTCGTTGATGATTTTATGAGTGCAGTGCAACGCTCAAAATACAAGGTGAACCCGAATGATGTGTTCCCGGGGATGAGTTTTTTTTCAGTTAACCCCACACTTGCATACGCGCTTAGCGGTTCAGTTTGCAGGTTTATAATCGATCAATACTCCAGTTCTAAATTTAAAAGATTTTATTCGAGCGGTTCAGCGGAGAATGCTTTCGGTGTGGATATTGCCCAGATTTTGGAAAAATGGGAGAAAAATATAGAAACGGCGGACAGCACGCTTACCGAAAAAACACTCGATTTTTATCTGCAAACCGAGCCTTTCATTAACAAAATTGCACCAAGATACATAGCTGAGCTGACGGAAAAAGCCAAGCAACACTTCCAAAACAAAGAGTATGCAGAGGCTTATAACGCTTTTACGGAGGTTTATAATCTTAACTTTTCGCCGGCGGCATTTGAAGCGAGGGTTGTTTTGTTGATGCTGCTTAATAAAGGGGAAGAAGCCCGCAAAGTGCTTGCAGAGTTTGGAAAGGAAGAGCACAGCTATGCAATACTTACAAGATACAGGCTGTTGAAGTATCAGGTAGAGTCCCTTCTGGGCGACAAAAAAGAAGCAGATTCGATTGCGGTGTTGCTGAGTGAGCCGGAAACCCCACTTTTTGTTACTTCTGAACTTAAATTGCTGAAGTTACTGCTTGGCAAAAAAGAGGATACATTTAAGTATTTCACCTCTGCACCCGAAGAAAAGCTGAAAGTAATTTTAAATTATACAGATAAGGGGAATGACTCAACCGCAATATCTGAAGTTGTGAACTTATGCTACTACAACCGGCTGCCGTTTGCCGATTATAAATACTACAGGCGCTACCTGCACAGGCTTAGCCACTCCGGCTTGTTGAAGTTAGCAACAATTTTAATCAGGGAAGATAAAACCGAAGAGGCAAAGAGTCTTATGATGTTAATAGATACTAAAAGACTGAACTTTGCGCAGGAAAGACAAAAATATCGTATATTTAGGGCTGTATTAAATATTTAAACCGGATTATAATGTTGCCCGAAGAAGTTGTTGAAGCAGAAAAGAAAGTTAAAGAAAACATTAAAAATCTTTCTTTCATTTCCGAGGCTACCCGCCTTGCTGATCAACGAAAAGAGAAAGTGTTTATTGTCGGCGGCTACCTGCGCGACCTGATTCTTGAAGATTGCAAAAAAGAAATTGACATACTTGTAGTGGGGGATGGCACAGCCTACGCAGAAGAACTGGGCAAACGCCTTAATGCTGAAGATGTAAGGGTTTACGGTAACTTCGGTACTGCCAATTTTAAGTTTGGTGACTACTCAATTGAATTTGTTGCCGCCAGAAAAGAAAGCTACAGCAAAGAAAGCAGAAATCCGGAAGTTACACCTGCAACATTTGAAGAGGACATTTCGCGACGCGATTTCACCATTAACGCTATCGCTGCTTCGGTTAACAGTGAAAATTTTGGAAAGTTGTTCGATTTATTCAACGGGTTGCAGGATATTAAGGACAAACTGATAAGAACCCCCTTAGACCCCGATACCACCTTTGATGATGACCCACTAAGAATAATGCGGGCTTTCCGGTTTGCTGCTAAGTTAGGGTTTACAATTCTTCCTGAAATACTTTCCGCAATAAAACGCAAGGCTGACCGTCTTTCGATCATTTCGCAAGAGAGAATAACCGATGAATTTCTTAAAATTCTGGCTTCGGCGAACCCCGGATTGGGGCTTAAGCTGATGTTCGAAACGGGGGTTATGCGCGTTGTTTTCCCTGAAATTCACAATCTTGGCGGTGTTGAGCAGGTTAACGAGTACCACCATAAAGATGTTTTTTACCATACCTGTGAAGTGGTTGATAACATAGCAAAAGTAACTGACGATGTGTGGCTTCGGTTTGCGGCATTGGTGCACGATATTGCAAAACCACAGACAAAACGGTTAGTTGAGGGGGTAGGGTGGACTTTCCACGGGCACGAAGAACTTGGCGCTAAAATGATGAGGGAAATTTTTAAGCGAATGAAGTTCCCTTTCAGTAAACTGCCGTATGTAAAAAGGCTCGTCCGGCTGCACCTCCGGCCCGTTGCGGTTTCAAAAGATGATGTTACTGATTCTGCAATCAGGAGATTGATTGTTGAGGCAGGGGAAGACCTTGACGACCTGCTTACACTTTGCAGAGCTGACATAACGAGCAAAAACGAAAATAAAGTTAAAAATATTCTGAAAAACTACGAAAAAGTTGCCGCAAGGGTGCTCGAGGTAAGGGAAAAAGATGCACTTCGTGCTTTTCAGTCACCTGTGCGAGGTGAAGAAATAATGGCAGTGCTCGGAATAAAGCCCGGCAGGGAAGTGGGCATCGTTAAAAAAGCAATTGAAGAAGCCATCCTCGAGGGGGTAATTCCTAACGAGCACGACGCTGCTTTTAAGTATATGAACGAGGTGGCGGCAAAACTGATAAACAAAGGTGAATAATACTCTGTTTATTATATCTGTGAAGTTCCACCGTTTATACATTATTTTAGCCGTTTATAAACTAATTTTTTTGATTTCACGCTCTTTCGATAACTTACAACAGTGATTATTATAAATTAATGAAATCACATCGGAGACTTTAATGACCAAATATCTTGCTCTATTTTTTGCAGCAGTTCTCTTATTTAATATAAATGCACAAGAGAAGAAAATATTAACCATCGACGAGGCGATCCGGCTCGGCTTTATTAATAATCCTAACATTCAGAAGACTAAGAACCAGATAGAAAGTTCGAAAACCGGGCTGCTTTCTGCAAGAAGTAGTCTGTACCCAACCATTACGGGGAATGCTTCGTGGGATTGGTCAAGAAATGATTTTAAAGTGGGTGATAAAAGCGCAGCAGACGAAAACAGAAACTGGGGGCTGGGCGTAAGTTCTTCCTATGTGTTGTTCGACGGGTACTCGAAATATGTGAATATTGGGTTGAAAACCCGGGATATTGAAAGTGCGAAACTGAACCTCAGGCGTCTGCAGCAGGATATTGTCTATCAAACAATTACTTTGTACTACAAAGTGCTGAATCTTAAGGAGCTTGTTAAAGTAAGACAGGAAAACTTAGACTGGAACAGGGAGAACCTTAAAGTTATTCAGGCGAAAGTGGATGTGGGAGCCGGAATACTTACCGATGTGAAAAAGCAGGAAGTTAATGTAGGGCAGGCTGAATTTGACCTTTTGCAGACGATTCAAAACTTAGATGACGCTAAACAGCAGCTTTATTACTATTTAGGGCTTGATGTTACCGAAGATTTTGAGTTTGAAGACGGCGAAAAAATGATAACCGACCTTAAACAGGATACCTTGAGAGGCGGGAAGTGGTACGACATACCGCTTGATGACCTGATGGCGGAAGCTCTGAACAAGCGCGCTGATGTTAAAGTTGCGGAACTTAGCCTTAAAAGCGCCGAAGACGGCGTTGAAATAGCGGGAAGCGCCAATATGCCCACCATTTCCAACACTGCTTCTTATTCAATCGGTGGGGCCACCCCCTGGAATATTTTGGACAGCAGAACGATCAGGTTTGGGTTTAACCTTAGCATCCCTATTTTCACCGGCTATTCAGTTACCGCCAACGAAGAACTGGCTAAGATTCAGGTGAAAAATAAGCAGATCGAACTGACCGATTTGCAAAAAGCGATTAAAAGAGATTTACTACAGTCATATCTGGAAATTAAAACCGCTGAAAAAAAGATTGAAGTGGGGCGGAAAAGCATTTCAAGCGCAGAAGCTAACAGAGATTTAGAAGAGGCGAGATATAAAGTCGGCACCAGTACACTGATTAATCTGCAGTTAGCTAACACAGACTTAATGAAAGTGCAGGTTGATTATGTTAACTCACTTTTTGATATTCTTAGGTTAGAAGCACAGCTGAAATATGATCTCGGTTCTGTTTCAACTGAGATTTATGAACAATGATTAAATGAATTGCTTTAAACTCACGGACATTTACCCGGAAAGTATTCATTTACATAGTTTCAGGTTTAAGTGATTTTATCCTTTACGGTAAAATGGAGCAAGCCGAGTAATTTATTGGATTCAGGCTTTATAGCATAGGATTTTATAGTATTCGCCTTTATAGTATTCAACAACATTGAAAAGTTTTGAAAAAAAACAACACCCCGGAGTAACCGATGGCTCAAAAAAAGAGATCAAAAAAAATAATAGTTTTTAGCATTCTTTTTCTTCTTATTGCCACTATCGTTGTGATTGCGATTGTGAAAGGGCAAAAAGAAGAGGTTATCACCGTTCAGACTGAAAAAGTTGTGACGAGATCCGTTACTCAAACTGTTACCGCTACCGGTAAGGTTGAAGCTGAGTTTAAAGTTGTGATTACACCGGAAGTTACAGGTGAAATTACTCAATTAGCCGTTAAAGATGGTGATAATGTTAAAGCCGGGCAGCTTCTGTTTAAGATTAAATCGGATATTTATGCCTCTCAGTTGGAGAGAGCTGAGGCGGCGCTGGAATCTGCAAAAGCCGGTAAGGGGCAGAGTGAAGCCAACCTTAACAGACTGCTTCTTGACATGAACCGAACTGAAGAACTTTTTAAGAAAGGGATGGCTTCCCAGGCGGATTTTGATCTGATTAAAGCACAATGGCTGCAGGCAAAAGCCGGCTTGGACGCTGCAAACGCCGCTATTCAGCAGAATGTTGCTTCAGTCAGAGAGGCAAGGGAACAACTGGCTAAAACCACCATTTCATCACCTCTTAGCGGAACGGTTACTGTGCTGAATGTTGAAAAAGGTGAACGGGTGCTCGGAAGCGGGTTCAGCCAGGGGACGAATGTGATGACCATTTCGGACCTGAAGAATATGCTCGCTATTGTGGATGTTGACGAAAACGACATTGTTAATGTGAAATTGGGAGATACCGCAAGGATTAAAGTTGATGCTTTTGGCGACGAAGAGTTCATCGGGCTGGTTTCGGAAATTTCTAACAGTGCAAAAACTTCCGGCGTGGGTACACAGGAACAGGTTGTGAATTTTGAAGTGAAGATTAAAATTCAGGACTCGGAATCGAATCTCCGACCGGGAATGTCGTGCAATGCTGTAATAGAAACTCAAACAGTTGAGAATGTGCTTACAGTGCCGATTCAATCCGTAACCGCAAAAGTTGACGAGATGAAATTTGAAGGGACCTCCGACGAGCAAGGCGGTGCAACAACCAAAAAGCACGAGACGAGAAAAAAGAAACCGGAAGAAATGGTGTTTGTGGTTGAGGGAGGCAAGGTAAAAGAAGCAACTGTTACCACGGGGATTAGTGACGATAACTATATTGTGGTTAAATCAGGGCTGAAAGCTGGGCAGGAGATCGTTAGTGGACCTTACAAGGCTATTTCCCGGGAACTGAAACAGGATATGCCTGTGAAGGTTGATAACGGCGGAGGCGGAAAGGGCTTCCCGGGTGGCGATAAGAAATGAACCCGGAGATGAGAAATGAATCTGCTGATAAGAAATAAACCCGGTGACAGAAAATAAACCCGACAGCAAAATTAGATAAACCCGGTGATAAGAAAATTGTGACCCCGAGAAGACGATGAACATTATAACTATTGAGCACATTAAGAAAATTTACAAGATCGGAACTCAGGAAGTTCGCGCTCTTGCGGATGTTTCGCTGAAGATAGACGCTAACGAGTATGTGGCGATTATGGGACCCTCAGGCTCTGGTAAATCCACTCTGATGAACATGCTCGGCTGTTTGGATACTCCGACATCGGGGAAATATGAGTTCAAGGGGCAGAATGTCAGCGAAATGAGCGATAACGAGCTTGCAGAAATCAGAAATAAAGAAATTGGGTTTGTGTTTCAGACTTTCAATTTGCTTTCCCGGAGTAATTCACTTCATAATGTTGAACTGCCGTTGATTTATGCCGGGATGTCAAAAAATGAACGCCGCGAGCGGGCAACCGCGGCACTGACAAGCGTTGGCTTGGGAGACAGAATCCACCATAAACCGAACGAGCTTTCCGGCGGGCAAAGGCAAAGGGTGGCGATTGCAAGGGCTTTGGCTACCAACCCTTCCATTATTCTTGCCGATGAACCTACCGGAAACCTTGACTCTAAAACCGGAGAGGAAATTATGGTGCTGTTCCATGAAATTCATCAACAGGGCAACACGATTATCTTGGTTACACACGAAGATGATATTGCCCGGCATGCGCTGCGTATTATCAGGTTGCGGGATGGCTTAATTGAAAGTGATGTCCCCGTTACTGACAGAATTATCCCCGGCGGGCTTGCTGAGACTCAGAAAGATGCCGAAAGCACTAAGGAAATATTTGGCGCATGAAAGCATTCCTTTATGAACTGAAAGAAGGCTTAGTGATTGCGTTCACCGCAGTTAAGGCTAACAAGGTAAGGTCGATGTTAGCAACACTCGGGATTGTAATCGGTGTTACTTCCGTGGTGTTAATGTCAACCGCAATCAACGGGATTGACGGGGCTTTCCAGCGCGGGATCAGTTCATTGGGTTCGGATGTGTTGCACATCGATAAGTGGGCATGGTTTAGTAATGTTGACTGGTGGAAAATCAGGAAAAGGCCCAACATTTCTTATGAGGAGTATGAAAAGTTCCGTCGGATGGCGAAACTTCCGGTTGCTGTTGCCCCAACAATCTGGTCGAATGAAACGATTAAAAACGGCGAGCTCTCGATGGAAAACATTATGATTTTCGGTTCAACTGCTGAATATCTTGCTACCACCAATTTTACATTCAGTTCCGGGAGATTTTACACAGAAATTGAAAGTAAAGGTTCCCGCTATGTGGCAGTGCTTGGCTCGGAGGTGGCTGAAAACCTCTTCCCTCAGGGGAATGCTCTCGGGAAAAGTGTAAAAATAGGCGGGTTCGATTTTAAGGTGGTGGGTGTGCTTAACCAGCAGGGAAGTTTCATGCTCGGCAATATGAACCCTGACAAGGAAGTGTTTGTACCGATAGGTGTTCTCTTTAAGCATTTTGTTAATTCGAATTTCAGAAGCATTACAATCGATGTTAAAGCGCCAAGTAACGATAAGGTTGCTGAGGTGGCTGATGAGGCTATTGGAGTGATGAGGAAGGTGCGCGGGCTTCGTCTCGGTGATGAGGATAACTTTTCGGTTAATCAGCAGGAGGGATTGATGGAAAGTTATAACTCAACTGTTGGTGTAATTTCATTAGGTGGGCTGTTTATCACCGGACTGGCACTTTTTGTCGGCGCTATTGGTATTATGAATATCATGTTTGTTTCGGTGAAGGAAAGAACAAGAGAGATTGGTGTACGAAAAGCGATTGGGGCAAAGCGGCGGACAATACTTACACAGTTTCTGTTGGAATCTGCTGCTATTTGCCTGCTTGGTGGCTTAATTGGTTTGATTAATGCTGTGTTGCTTAGCTTGTTGGTTAATCAATGGCTGCCTACTTCCGTTCAGTACGATGCAGTTGTTATTTCGATTTTTATTTCGCTTATTGTAGGGTTGTTGGCAGGGTTTGCTCCGGCTTGGCAGGCTTCCAAACTTGACCCCGTTGAAGCACTGAGGTATGAATGACCGGCTTGATTAAATCGCTGCAACTTAACCTCGTTAAAGTGATGAGGTACGAATGACAAGTTTGTTTGAATCCCTGAAATTAGCGTTGATGGATTTGCGTGCAAACAAGCTGCGGGCTTCTTTAACGATGCTTGGTATTGTAGTGGGGATTTTTTCGATTATTGTTATAATGACTGTGATAACCATGCTTCAATCGAGTATTGAAGAGGGTGTTTCAATGTTGGCTAAGAACACATTTCAGATACAGAAATTTCCTGCAATTCGAACAGGCGGCCCCGGCATGTGGTCTAAATATCGCAACCGAAAAGACCTCACCCTTCAGGAGTATGAGCGTTTACGCAACAACCTTCCTTCTGCAAAGTATATCGGCGCTGAGCAGGGGCAATTTGGCAAGGTGATTAAATTTAGAAACAAAGAAACCAACCCGAATGTGAATGTTGTCGGAATAACACCAAGCGCAATTAAAACAAACGACTGGAAAGTTGAAAACGGCAGAGAAATCAGGGAAACTGATGTTCAAACAAGTGCGAATGTTGTGATTCTTGGCAAAGATGTGGCTGATAAACTTTTTGAGTTTATTGACCCGATTGGTAAAGAAGTGCGGGTTGATGGGCACCCGTTGCGTGTTATCGGTGTGTATGAAGCTCAGGGGCAAATGTTTGGGCAAAGCCGCGATAATTTTGTTACCATGCCAATAACTACTCAGCAGGCGTTTTACGGTAAATACAACCGAAGCATTAGCATAACCGTTACTTCTTACTCGAAAGATGACTACAACAAAGTAATTGAGACCGCAATTGGTGTGATGCGGGCAATAAGGAAAAACCCGCCGGGGAGTGAAAATGATTTTGAAATTTTCAGCAACGAATCTGTATTATCGGAGATAAACAGCGTAACGATTTATGCGAAAATTGGCGCTATTGTGGTTTCTTTTATTGCGCTTATTGCTGCCGGGGTGGGTATTATGAATATTATGCTGGTTTCGGTAACGGAACGGACTCGAGAGGTTGGTGTGCGCAAAGCAATAGGGGCGAAAAGCTACCAGATTTTGATGCAGTTTATGACCGAAGCAATTCTGTTATGTTTGCTCGGCGGTTTGGTTGGCATCGTTCTGGGAGTAGGAATCGGCAACTTTGCCGGGTCTTTTCTAAATGCTTCTGCCGCTGTACCTTATGATTGGATTATGATCGGTATCGGGCTTTGCGTTTTGGTCGGGGTGCTCTTTGGCACTTACCCCGCCTACAAAGCCGCTAACCTTGACCCAATCGAAGCGTTACGGTATGAGCAGTAAACCGGTTTTATGAATCGAACACTTACAGAATACTTCACAGCCTTACTTCCTTTACTCATCAAGCAGAACAAGGTGTAACCAAATCGATTGCTGTGATATACCATTTCCCATCCATAAAGCCGAGATATATGTGGTATTTAAAACCGTAAGGTTCATTTTCCACCTGCATAATTGAATAAGATGTTGCGTTAATACATTTTTTTGACTTGTTGTAAACCGCAACATCACCCCCCAAATCGATAAACATCTGTTCCGTCATCATTCCGGCGAAACTATCCGGCGAAACAGCGGAGATAAAACAACCGGTTTTGTTCCAACTTGAAAGTTCGCAGCTGAACTTGGGAATATCTTCAAAAAGTGGGCGGCACGAACGCGGGGGAATTTTAAGTTCCCGATGATCATCAATTACAGATTCAATTTTCGAATACCAGTTAAAAATTGTGAAAGCCCCCGGATTATAGAAAACAGTTACGCCAAGTTTCGGATGAATAAATTCGTTCAGACCGCGCAGATCACCGATGTTGTAAACAATCATTATAGTGTTCCAGGTGTTCATTAATGACGAAATTTTTTCGCCGGTTGAGTCTTTTGTACTTTTTTCATTTGTTGAATTTTGTTTTTCAACCAAATTTGTATCAGACTGCTTGTTATCGGTCTGTTTATCATCAGTTTTTTTATTATTAGTCGGTTTTTTCTCCGGATTCTTATTCTTGGGCTCTTTTTTGCCGGAAGCATTGGGGTCTTTTTTTAGTTTAGTTTTTGCTTTATAAGTAGCTACTATTTTTAAGTTTTTAGTAAACTCGATAATCCATAAGTTTTTAAGATTTAACGCTTCCTGAATCTCAATTTTATGAGCTGCTGCTTCCGCTCTGGTTTTGAATTGCCCGGCAACTGCCTTAAATTTATTTTTTTTAACTTTATCATCACGCACAACTCTGACGGTTAAGCCAAGTTCGGCATATTTTTTAGCCGCGTTTTGTGCGCCTTCAAGGTTGGGACCCGAAAGAAGCACTACACCATAAGTTGCTGCACTTCCCGGTTCATTATTTATATTATCAACACGGTTAAATCCAAAACTCGAATATTCACAGGGGTTGAGCCTCGCTGCTAAAAGAAGCGGAGAAAGAAAAAATGTAAAAAGTGTTAATGAACTCCACAAGGTATGTTTCATTTTTATTCTGAAAGTCCGAAATATTTGTAATGATTACCCAAAAAATAAGAAAATATCAACTATAAACCGCCAAACTGCAGACAATCAATTTTAACCATCCGAATCTGTAATTTACCGTTTAATAATTTTATTTTTATGGTCATCAAATATTAAAAGTAGTTGTTTATTTTTTTTGTAATTTTAGCACAGAAACTTAAAAAAATATGATCATCAAGCAATTACTCAGATTCTTCCGTTCATCATTGTTCGAAGCCCTTATTTGGATCGGTGCTTTAATATATTTAGCGCTTTATAATCCGGTACAAGAAGCGTCGTTCAGTTTCTGTGTATTGGACAATTTAGGTTTTGAGCACTGCCCGGGCTGCGGTTTGGGGAGATCCGTTTCTTTTCTTTTACACGGTGACTTCCAAGCTTCCTGGGAAGCACATAAATTAGGAATTTTTGCGCTGATCGTGCTTCTGTTCAGAAGTGGTCAGTTAATCTACCAACACATCAATAATCAGAAACAGAAAAGCAGGTTACCGATAAATGGATAACATTGCTAAAAAACAACATATACCAAATCTAATGAGGTTAAAGCCATGGCTAAAATACATACCTACATTCCGGGTGCTTCAATTGAAGAGCTCGCGTTTCTCGAAAAATATTTCGAAGAATTCACCGACGATCAAGCAAGAGAATTTTCAATGCTCTATATGTCAAAAAGAAAAGACGCAACAACGATACTCTTGCTGACGCTTTTAGGGTTTTTCGTCGTTGCCGGTATTCAAAGATTTATGCTCAATGATATTGGGATGGGGATACTCTATTTATTGACCGGTGGATTATGTTTAATAGGCACAATTATTGATTTGGTTAACTATCAGAAGATGACGACTGATTATAACCTTAAAGCTGCACGGGAAGTGCTGATGTTAATGAAGGTTTAACGGATTTTTGACTTGGAATAATCAGGCTTTTTTTGTACCTTTCATTATAACTTTCACCCAAAAAATGAAAGGACGGGAGACTTGGAAAATATAAAATATAACTTGTACGAAAGAAAAGATCCTGTGGTCTTACCTGAGACATTGGGGTTCGGCAGGTATTTTTCCGATAATGTTTTTGTGATGGATTACAACCCGCAAAAAGGGTGGCATAACCCACAAATCACTGCGCTCGGAAACCTGCATATGCACCCCGCTGCATCGGTTTTGCATTACGGTCAGACCATATTTGAAGGATTGAAAGCATACTACACACCTGACGGCGAATATCAACTATTCAGACCGGAAGAGAATTTTAAAAGGCTCAATAATTCCGCCAGGAGGCTTTGCATGCCCGAGGTGGATGTTGATTTCTGTGTCGAAGCATTGAAAGAATTAGTGTGGATCGACAGAGAATGGGTGCCTCGCGGAGATAAAGAATCACTTTACATCAGACCGTTTATGTTTGGTGAAGAAGCAATGCTCGGCGTTAAGCCATCGGATACATATAAACTGATCTTTTTGCTCTCGCCGGTTGGCGCATACTACCCGGAGGGTTTCCAGGCAATAAAAATTCTGATTCAGGATGAATATGTCCGAACTGTTCGCAAGGGTCTTGGCGAGTGCAAAACTGCCGGAAACTACGCTGCAAGTATGGCAGGGCAGGAAATTGCACGCAGAGAAGGCTGCACTCAGGTGCTGTGGTTAGACGCAGTTGAACTGAAGTACATCGAAGAAGTTGGGACAATGAATATTTTCATTCAGTTCAACGATCAGGTTGCCACACCTATGCTCTCCGGTGGAATTCTTCCGGGAATTACCAGGAAATCATCTATGCGTATCCTGCGCGACTGGGGTTACAATGTATCTGAAAGGCAAATACCACTTAAGGAAGTGCTCGATCGTTATGAGAAAGGAGAAGTGCTGGAGATTTTCGGCACGGGTACTGCGGCAATAATTTCTTCAGTAGGTGCTGTCAGATATGGCGGGCACGATTTCGTTCTAAACAACGGGAATGTTGGTCCGCTTGCTGAAAGGCTGTTTAACGAGTTAACCGGCATACAAAAAGGCAAAGTCGAGGACCGCTACGGCTGGATTACTAAGGTTGAACCTCTTGCCGTGAATGCTTAAAGCCTTTAATAAACAAATTATAAAGCTGCTCTGCGTTTGTGGGGCAGCTTTTTTGTTTTCCACCCGTACCTTAAAAATTGCTAATTTGCATGACGGAAAAAAGTTCTTTAATTAAACGGATGAACAACATGAACAATATGAACAATATGAACAATATGAACAACATTATCAAGAGATACACTTCTAAAATTTTCCTGTTTACTTTGCTTTTGGTCCTTTCAGGCTCAAAAATTCAAGATGAGGGGATGTTCCCCTTGAGTGAAATCCCCGGTTTGAACCTGAAAGAAGCCGGACTAAAAATAAGTGTTAAAGAAATCTACAACCCCGATGGGGTAAGCTTAGTTGACGCTCTTGTTAAAGTTGGCGGTTGCACGGGTTCATTCGTTTCCGAAGATGGTTTGATTTTAACCAACCATCATTGTTCTTTCGATTATGTTGCTGCAGCAAGCACCGTCGAGAATAATTACCTTGAGAACGGATTTATCGCAGATGGGAAAGAGGCTGAAATTCCGGCAAAAGGGCTTACCTGCAGAATTACTGTTGGCTACAGGGATGTCTCCGATGAAGTGCTCTCTGCCGCTGAAGGGAAAGAAGGCGCCGAACGGATAAATGCAATAAACAAAGCACGCCGTGCATTGGTTGAAGAAGCCCAAAAAGAAGCCGGAATAAAAGCTGAAGTCTCCGAGATGTTTATCGGCAAAACCTATGTTTTATTCAAATATACCGAATTGAAAGATGTGCGGCTTGTTTATGTGCCTGCACGGGCGATTGGCGAGTTTGGCGGCGAAGCCGATAACTGGGTCTGGCCCCGCCATACCGGCGATTTCTCATTTTTGCGTGCGTATGTTGCGCCTGATGGTTCTTCCCGTTCGTATGATAAGAGCAATGTTCCTTACACCCCTAAAAAATACCTTGAGGTGAACCCCGATGGAGTTAAAGAAAATGATTTCGTTTTTGTACTGGGTTATCCCGGAATTACATATCGGAATTTGCCAAGTGAGTTTGTGAAATTACACAGGGACGCCCGATTGCCGTACACTCAACAACTTTTTGCCGCAATAATTGCCGAATTTGAGAATCTGAGCGCACAAAACCCTGAATGGCAACTGAAGTTGGACCCCGTGATAAAGACACTTGCCAACACTGAAAAGAACTTCCGCGGAAAAATTATAGGGTTTAATAAAATTGATATTGTCGGTCAAAAACAGAGGGAAGAGGTCGAGATGCAAAAACTGGCTGATTCCGATCCCAAATTGAAGGCGAAATATTCCGGTTTGCTCGATAAAATTACGCAATTATATAAACCTTTATATAAAACTTCGTCGTTGACATTGTTCGATATAGTTTTATCCAGGTTTTTAACATCATTTCGGTTGGCTGATTTGATGTCGAACTATATGTATTCGAAAACCCAACCTGATGAGAAAAGAAGTGATCTGTTTAAAGAGAAGAACCGGGGGTTGTTACTTAAACAGATTGACGATATTTTCAGCAGCTATATTCCGGAAGCAGATTTGGTATTGTTCAAAGTAGCTGTTGCCGATGCGTTAAAGAGAAACGAATTTTCAGATGTTAAATTTCTGCAAAGGTTTTCTAAGGGAAAACATTCTCCATCGGAGGTTGAGGCGTTTTTCAGGAATGTTTTGGATAAGTCGCAAATTACCACAAAAGAGGGCTTTCTTAAAATGATGGAGACCCCTGCGGCTGAATTTGCAACCGGTGATGACCCATTGCTCGCATTATTTACGGAATTGGACGAGGAGTTTTCGGAGTTCAGCTCTCTTTCAAAAGAGGTTGAGGGGAACCTTAACCCACTGCTTGCAGATTATGTTGACCTTAAAAAACTTTACCTGCACCGGTCGTTCATACCGGATGCAAACAGCACGCTCCGCTTAACTTATGGATATATAAAGGGTTATGTGCCCGCGGATGCCACTTATTACAAACCTGTTTCAACACTCACCGGTGTAATTGAGAAAGGGCTTTCCGGAAGTGCAGATTATAAATTGCTCCCTATTTTGAAAGAATTGTGGCAGAAAAAAGATTTTGGCAGGTATTTGGATAAAGACCTTGGTGATCTGCCGGTTGGTATTTTGTATAATTTAGACACGACCGGGGGAAACTCGGGCAGCCCTGTTTTGGACGCTATGGGCAGATTGATTGGTCTGAACTTTGACCGGGCTTTCGGTGCCACAATCAATGACTACGCATGGAGTGAAGACTACAGCCGCTCGATCGGTGTAGATATCAGATATGTGCTTTGGAATCTTGAAAAAGTTGGCGGCGCGACACATCTTCTGAAAGAACTTGGTGTGGACTGATGCCCTATATCCGAAAGCCTGAACCACCATCGGAACCGACCCGGGAGAGGATCATCAAGACGGCTTCCGCTCAAATTTTGCTGAAAGGCATTAAAAACACGAGCCTTGCCGAGATTGCGAAAGCGATAAAAATCAGCAAAGGGACTCTTTATTATCATTTTCGCTCGAAAGAGAACTTAATTGAAGAAATTGCCCGCGCAAATTTTGAGCAGATTTCCGCCCGGATTAAAGAAGAATTGAGCAAACACACGGTTAAAAAGGGGAGAGACGCAGTTTCAATTGTGTTGGAGGCTTTAACGGTTGAACGAAAGAATGCAAAAATTGTGCACCTCATATTTCTCGAGATTTTGCACGGCAACCGAAAATTAGGGATGAAAGTGCTGAAAATTTACCAGGAAATGAAAAAAAACATATACGAGGCATTGCTTCCGTTTTGCAAAGAACCCATTGACGCCGCCCGGTTAACCGCCATTATTGTAGCTCTTGCCGAAGGCGCCAACCTTGGTAATATGCTCGGCATGAACGAGGTCAATACCTCAGATGCCGTTAAGTATCTGAAGGTGTGAAAGTACACTGTTTTATTTGACTTGTTAGTTGTTAAAAGGTTTGATACAACCATTCGGTTAATCAAGCAATTTTAGATTAGAAAAAATTCCAATTCTCTGAGAATAAAAATGAAAATTTGTATATCAAATTTTGGCCCCATCAAAAAATTTGAGATCGATCTTTCAAAAAAAATCACTCTGATTTACGGTGAAAATAACATCGGAAAGAGTTATGCTATGAGCATTGTATATATGCTGTTGAAAGCTCTTTCCAATGTTGAAGTTAAAAGAGAAAGGATTAATGAATTTGGCTCACTTTTTAGTTCAAGAGAAAAAGCGGATTTTGAAGAAGCTATGGAAGTGATTGGGAAAGATTTCGTTTCCGAAAGCATATCCGACCGGAACTTAGACTTATTTCGAAATCATCTATCTCATTTTATTGAGAGTATTTTATCTGAAACCTTTGTCAGATCGTTTCGAGAGTATCTATCTTCTTCTTACGGCAATTACGATTGGATTAGAAATCAATTCGCTCGCAAGAGTATTTCTCCGGAAATTGAAATATTAACTAAATCGTTTAATATCTCACTAAAGATTAATGACGAGGGGAGTAATTCTAATGTAATAAGAGTTGATTTTGCAAATGATTTTTTTACAGAAATTTGCGAGGATTTAAGTCGGACAGAGAATTTTTCTCCAAATTTTTATGATAAAATTTATCGAAAGTTCTTTATTGAGCTTTTCAATCAAGTTAGAGAAAATAGTTTTAATCTTAACTATTTGCCTGCAGCTCGATCGGGGATCTATTTTGGCTTTAGCAATTTTGGCACATTTATCGCAAAAATCAATCTTTGTCAGCGTGGAAAAGAGCAGCTTTCATTTACAATCCCTCACACTACTGTTCCGATATCAGACTTTATTTTGAAGTTTAGTGAAGCGAAAATTGATTTCGTTAAAAATAAATTTTCGACCATTGCGGGAAAAATCGAAACTCAGATTCTTAAAGGAACTGTAGAACTTGAAAAAGAAACAGGCAAAATCAGATACTTTTCGGACGAAATTGGGAAGGTGTTCGAACTGTCGAATACTTCTTCAATGGTCAGTGAAATAAGTATTTTAACCGCATTTATAAAATTTATACTTTATGAAGAAAAGGTTAATGGTTTCAGAGGGCGACAAACGGAGGTTGAAAAAGGCAATGTTAATTCTTTACATTCACAACCGCTCCTTTTTATTGAAGAACCCGAAGCACATCTTCATCCGAAAACTCAAATCAAACTGATGAAATTGTTGATTGAATTGTCAAAAGCCGGAGTGCAAGTCATAATGACTACGCATAGTGATTTTATGCTAAATACTTTGAGCAACCAAATTTTATCAGAAAAAATAAAGAGCAACGATGTTGGTTCGATTCTTATGGTGTTTTCGAAAGAAGGAAGTGTTTCATCAGATAAAATGCAACCGCAAGAAGATGGTATAAGAGATCAAAATTTTTTAAAAACTACTGAAGAGTTATATCGGGAAAGAATAAGATTGCATGAAAAGCGCAACGCAAAACTTGACAGCAAAGATCGCAAATGATGCAATCTTGAAAAAATTTCTGTGCCAAAAATGCAGCGAGCATGGTTCAGAGGTTATGACTCTCAAATAGTCTTCAAATATTTTATGGAACCTATCTCCCGGCTTGGCAGAAATCTGATGATTGACTTTAGAAAAACTCCGCTAAAAATCCAAAAATGCAAGTAAAAAATCCACAAAAAATTCTAAAAACTTCTAAAAACTTCTAAAAAACCATTGAAATTCACTCTTGTTATTTCCTCTTTTATCGGTAAATTGTAACTTGTTTTTTTTTGTAATCAACAACCAAAGGTTTTAGCAATAATTATTGTGAATAATTACTTTCTAAATAAGCAAAGAATCCGGTAATCAACAACCAAGGATAAAAATGGCACAAAACGGACAAAATGTGAAGGCGTTCAAGCCGTACATATCAGCGACGGATTTCATACCAGAGTTCACTCCCAAAGCGATAATACTCGGTGCGATATTCGGTATCATTTTTGGTGCGGCTACAGTATATTTAGGCTTAAAAGTAGGTCTGACGGTAAGTGCGTCGATCCCGATTGCAGTGTTGGCAATTGCGGTTTTCAAGAAGATCGGTAACTCCACCATATTAGAAAATAACATGGTGCAAACGATCGGTTCAGCGGGTGAATCTGTTGCAGCGGGTGTTGTATTCACTATCCCTGCACTTCTTTTTTTAGACGGCGGGATAGAATATTTCGAATACTTCCAGGTACTTGTTCTTGCATTGGCGGGCGGTATTCTCGGTGTTCTTTTCATGGTGCCCTTGCGCAGAGCGCTGATTGTAAAAGAACATGGAGTGTTGCCCTATCCGGAAGGCACGGCATGTGCGGATGTACTTATAGCCGGCGAACGGGGCGGAAACCTTGCACAAAAAGTTTATTACGGGCTTGGTGTTGCGTTTATCTATAAAGTGCTTATGTCAATTTTCGGCCTTTGGAAAGACACCCCTACACAATCATTTGATAAAGATTCGGCACTACCCAATGGAACAATAATGGCTGAAATATCCCCAGAATTGCTCGGTGTAGGCTACATAATCGGACCCAAAATTTCGGGTGTGATGGTTGCCGGTGGTGTTGTTTCATGGTTAGTTTTAATACCGTTGATCACCATCTTTGGTTCGGGGTTAGAAACTGCGTTTCCACCTGTGAAAGATACTCTGATAAGGGATATGAGCGCAATGGATATCTGGAAAAACTACATCCGATACATTGGCGCAGGTGCTGTAACTTTTGCGGGTATTATGACTCTTATAAAAACCATTCCGACAATCATCAGTGCTTTCAAAGACTCGCTTGGCGATTTGAAAAATGGGTCAGGCGCCGGCACGGTAAGCAGAACCGAAAAAGACCTCCCAATCTCATTCGTGCTGATTGGCGCTGTTGTTTTGGTGGTATTCATGGCAATTATACCCTCAATTCCAACGAACTTCCTTTCTGCGATTATGATCGTGATTTTCGGCTTTTTCTTTGTTACGGTCTCATCAAGAATTGTCGGTATTCTTGGCTCTTCATCAAACCCCATATCAGGTATGACGATTGCCACATTAATGGCAACAAGCTTAATCTTTGTAGGGTTGGGTTGGACGAGCCATGCACATCAGCCGATTGCTTTGGTGGTTGGCTCTATTGTATGTATTGCAGCAGCAAATGCGGGCGCCACTTCGCAAGACTTAAAAACGGGTTATTTGGTCGGTGCGACCCCGGTTAAACAGCAATGGGGGCTTATCATCGGAGTTGTTGCCTCTGCGTTTGTTATTGGCGGCACGATGCTGATCCTTAATAATTCAATAGGTATAGGAGTTGATTCAAAAGCTTCAGCAAACCCACTTCCTGCACCGCAGGCAACATTGATGGCGACAGTGATAAAAGGATTGTTAAGTCAGGATCTCCCCTGGGGTCTTGTTATCGCCGGTATGGCGCTCTCGGGAGTGTTAGAGCTTGCGGGTGTAAGGTCTTTAACTTTCGCTGTAGGTGCTTATCTGCCACTTTCGACCACCGCACCAATATTCATAGGCGGTTTGGTTAAATGGATGGTTGAAAGAAAAAATAAATCAGGTGAAGAAGACAGTGAAATTGGGCCCGGCGCATTATTCAGTTCAGGCTTAATTGCCGGCGGTTCGTTAACCGGTATTTTGCTGGCAATATTAGTTGCTACTGAAGTTGAACCCGGCGTGAATGTGATACAATACCTGAATCTTGGTCTTTTAAACGGATTAGGAGGTTTAGGTGACCTTATTTCGCTCATTGTTTTCTTAGGCTTGGGCGGTATGCTTTATTCGTTTGCTATGCAAAAGAGCAAGAGTTAATTTGCTGCAAGTATTCAAAGATGCAAAAAACAGGAAGAAGCTCAAGGGAATAGACGCCCTTGAGCTTACCCCTGTTAAAATGCAGCGACACATCACGAGAGATGGCAACTTGATCACCGTTCTTATCCCTCGTTTCAATTGGCAACCAATGCACAACCTGATGGTGAAAAACGGGCGCGACCCCGATTTTCATTTAGACCTTGATGAAATAGGGACCGAAGTTTGGAACACAATTGATGGTGAAAAAAAGGTGAGTGAGATCGGCAAAATTTTAAAGGAAAAATTCAAAGATAACGATACGATCATCGAACGGGTTTCGAACGACCAGTCGTTGGTGAAATTTATTTCGATGATGTTTAATAATAAGTTAATTACTTTTAAAGAACTGGAAAATTGAGGTTGTTATGGGAGATAAATTAGGAAACCTAAAACCTAAAGTGGTATGGGATATTTTCGAAGAAATGTGCGCATATCCGCGCCCTTCTAAAAAAGAAGATGCCGTAATCGAGTATGTTTTAGAGTTTTGCGATAAACATGGTTTAGAATATTTAAGAGACGACGCCGGTAATGTTATAATAAGAGTGCCGGCAACCCCGGGCTTTGAAAACAAGAAAACCGTTATTCTGCAGGGGCACCTTGACATGGTGTGTGAGAAAAACGCCAATGTTGAGTTTGACTTTGAAACAGAAGGTATAAGACCCTACATAGACGGCGACTGGGTAAAAGCCGAAGGAACTACATTGGGGGCAGATAATGGAATTGGCGCCTCAGCCGCTCTTGCTGTGGCAGTAGATGAAACTGCAGAGCATGGGCCCCTTGAAATTTTGCTTACACTTGATGAAGAAACCGGTTTAACCGGTGCTACAAACCTTGGAACTGATGTGCTGGAAGGCGACTATCTCTTAAATTTGGATTCTGAAGAGATCGGTGAAATATATATCGGCTGCTCCGGCGGAAGAGATACCAAAGCAACTCTTTCTTATGCGCCTGAAGAAGCCCCCCCGAACTACAATTTTTATGAAATTTCGGTTACAGGGCTTCGAGGTGGTCATTCGGGAATGGAAATTCACCAGGGCAGAGGAAACGCAATAAAAATTATTGGAAGGCTTCTTAATATCCTCACAGAATATTATGTGTTAAGTGTAGGAGAGGTTAACGGCGGAAGCAAGCGAAATGCAATTCCGCGCGAGGCATTTGCCGTTATTGCTGTAGATCCTGAGGATGAAGCCGAAGTTCTTGAAGAAGTGGCGGAATTTAACAATATTATTTCAGCTGAACTTAGTTCAGTTGAGCCATCGGTTCAAGTTCAGATTAAAAAAATGGATGAACGCCGCCCCGTTCTTGATGAAACTGCCGAAGATATGTTAGTGCTTACACTTTGCGCACTGCCGCATGGTGTGTTGAAAATGTCGGCAGATATTCCCGGGCTGGTTGAAACCTCAACAAATCTTGCAACCGTAAGTTGCAGTGATGGTGAAATAGTGATTGGAACAAGCCAACGCAGTTCCGTTGAAAGTGAGATTGAAGAGGCCGTTATGATGGTCAAATCTGTTTTCCAACTTGCAGGAGCGGTGGTTGAAACTGAAGACGGTTACCCGGGCTGGAAACCGGATGTTGATTCAGTGTTGCTTAAAATCGGGAAAGAAGCATATATCTCACTTTTTGGTAAAGAACCCGAGGTTAAAGCAATTCATGCCGGTTTAGAGTGTGGTATTATCAAAGAAAAATACCCACACATCGATATGATCTCATTCGGACCGACGATGACCGGTGTTCACTCGCCCGACGAGCAACTTTTCATTCCGTCGGTTGAAAAATTCTGGCATCACCTCTTAAAAATACTGGAAACGATCCCCGAAAGATAACAATGGCGAAATACGCAAATGAACTGAGCACGAAACCAATTCCTGTTGCTATCAGGTGGTTAGTACTGATTCTTGTATCTCTTTCGATGTTCGGAAACTACTATGTTTACGACTCGATTGCCCCTGTAGCAGACCTGTTAGCCAAACAGCTTAAATTCACTGACTCTGATATCGGCTTACTTCAGGGGATTTACAGTGTACCAAACATCTTAATGGTGTTAATCGGCGGGTTAATTATAGATCGGATTGGCACGGTAAAATCGATTACTCTTTTCGCACTTCTCTGTTTCATCGGCGCCACTGTTACGGTAGCAACTGATACCCTTGGTTTCATTGGCGAAGTTTTTCGCTCGATTTTTGGAACTCACATAAGCAACGAATTGGTGGTGATGTCACTCGGAAGGCTGATATTTGGCTTGGGTGCCGAGTCATTAATTGTGGCTGTTACCACTGCGTTGGGTAAATGGTTTATCGGGAAAGAGCTTTCATTTGCGTTTGGAATAAATCTGACAATAGCCCGCTTAGGCTCGTTTGCAGCCGACAACTCACCTACATGGGCTAAATCATTCTTTGATACCTGGAACCTGCCACTCTATATCGCCGTAGTGATGGCAGGTATCTCGGTGGTAACCGCTTTAGCTTATTGGTATTTAGACAGTTACGCAAAAAGAAATTACCACATGGAACCTGAAGCAAAACAGGATAAAATTGTTTTCCGTGAAGTAATCTCTTTTAGCAAATCATATTGGTTTATTGTGCTTCTTTGTGTAACTTTTTATTCCGGAATATTTCCGTTCCGGACTTTTGCAATCAAGTTTTTCCAGGAGTATCACGGGCTGGCAAGGGAAGTGGGGGGCATGTACAACAGTATTCTGATTCTTGCCTCGATGATTTTAACGCCACTGTTTGGTTTGCTTTCGGATTATATAGGGAAACGATCGCTGTTGATGATGTTTGGTTCCATAATTCTAATTCCTGTGTATATGATGCTGCTTTCAACAGATATACCTTCATGGATACCAATGGCGATGATGGGTTTGGCGTTTTCGTTGATACCGGCGGTAATGTGGCCTTCGGTTGCTTTGATTGCTCCGCCTGAAAAACTGGGAACTGCTTACGGGTTGATGACTATGATCCAAAACATCGGGCTTGCGGGGTTCAATTTCCTGATCGGTTGGGCGAACGACACAAGCGGGGGATATCAACTTGGGATGTACTTCTTTTCAACTCTTGGGTTTTTCGGCTTGGCGTTTGCGTTTCTTCTCAGATGGGCAGAAAGTCGCCCCGGCGGGCACGGGCTTGAATATGGTATGATGCACAAGAAATAGAAAGTTAAATGTTGCGAATTTCGTTAAAAATCATACTATTTTCACTTATTTTGGTTATCACCACACAGGCGCAGGCAACTAAATTTGGGTTTGGTTGCTTGGGCTTAGTGGGTGGTTTTGCCGGATATGAAGTGAAAAATTATGATGCTTCAGTTCTGAATCAATATGTATCGGCGTTCAATGATATTAGGAAAGACTCTCTGTTAAGCAGCATGAACGATTTTGGGAGTCTAAAGGGCTTCCGGTTGGGAATGAATTTAGTGAGAAACAGAATTTCGGGGTTGGAATACACTCTTAAAGTGTTTTACGAAACCCTAAATGAAGTAAAAGAAGCACAAATTAAAGGGCAATCCGGAATCTACACTAACAGCCTTGAGTTAAAACAAAATGTTTTTGGCGCCGGTCTTGAGTTAGGAACCCCTCTTTCTTCTATTATCAGCTGGAAAATTTTAGAGGTGGAATTTTCATACGGCACCGCTCAATTTTTTCGTAAAAGTGAAGATATCAACAACCCCGCTACACGGGTTAAATACACTGTGGATAACTACTCTGCGGGATTTAACTTAGCCTCCGGATTCATTTTCTTTTTAATCGATAATAATATCAGTCTTGAGGGCAAAATGGGGTACTCACAGTTCAGCATAGGAAAAATGCATGATGAAGATGGAAACATATTAACCATTGCTGAAAACAGCAGTGTGGTGCCCGATAAAATTGTTTCTAAAGGAGGGCTTTTTTACGGAGTTCAGTTTAATCTCTCAATTCCTTTGTAAAAATGAAAGAAGAAATTGGGCAATTAACCCAATCTAAGATTCATAACTTCTAATTACTGTTAGTTATATGAACGAAGAAATCAGGCAACAAACCCAACAAATTACGCGTAAAGAATTTGGTTCTCGCAAAGTGGTGTTACTTTTAGCGGTGAAAGTTCTGATTAGTGCCGGATTGATCTTCTACCTTACGAAAAGATTCTCGGATATCTCGTTTGCTACTCTGTTCGACTTCAAATATTTCCTTCCATTTTTAGGTGCTGTTGTTTTATTGCCGTTAAATTTTTTTCTTCAGTACCATAAATGGAAGCTAATTTGCGATTATTCTTACCCGGCACAAAAACCCTTCGCTGTTTTCGCTTCGGTTTTAACCGGTATTGCAACCGGCTTGTTAACACCCGGAAGGTTGGGCGAGTACCCGGGGCGAGCTTTCACGATAAAAGGAGTTAAACTCTCAGAAGTTACTGCCGGTGCTGCAATTGACAAACTAAATTCGCTTTTGGTGATTTTGATTGTGGGTTCATTTTCGGCGGTTATTTTTCTCCATCAATACTATCTCGTCGATACAAACCTAATACTCTCACTGATGTTTTTGCTAACAGGGGTATATTTATTACTTCTTTATCTGATGTTGACTCCCGAATTTTGGCGCGGATTCTTAGGGAACCAGATAGCGAAGTTCAAATTCATCGAAAAGCATTTTATTAATTTCCACTCGATTGGGCTTTTTAACCGCAGCGTTTTTGGGAAAAACTTTGCTTTATCGGTACTTAATTACTTGGTTTTTTCTGCACAGTTTCTACTGTTAGTATTTTCATACAACGGAGATTTTGATCTCCCCGGTGCACTGATGGCTTCTTCGTTAGTATTTTTTACAAAAAGTATGATTCCGGGAATAACGATTGGTGAGATCGGTGTTCGTGAAAGTGCCGCTATATTTTTTCTTGGGTTTATTGGAGTAAATGCAGGAGCAGCGTTTAAGGCCTCGGTTCTGCTTTATCTTTTGAATATACTTCTTCCATCCATACCGGGGGCAGTTTTCATTTTCAAAAAAGAAGGATAGCCGGTTTGGTTATTCTCCTCATAATTTTAACAGCACTTCTTCTTCATTATCTACTCTTTTTCGTTGTTGTTTGGATCGGACTGAGAAAAGAGAAATTGGACCGTTCGCAGGAAAACTCAACCTCGAGCACAGGGTTTGAAGTCTCCGTTATTATTGCTTTTAGGAATGAAGCGCATAACCTGCCGAAAATTCTTGATGATATTAAAAAACTTGAAAACCCGGGTACACCGGTAGAAGTGATTTTTGTTAACGACCACTCAACTGACGATTGGCACAAATTCAGGGAGAGAATGGAGGATAGTCCTCAAATTAGATTTTTAGAGCAAAAAGAAGGGGTTAGTGGTAAAAAAAGAGCAATAGAACTTGGAGTTGCCAACGCAAGAGGAGAAATTATTTTTCTTACAGATGCTGACTGCAGGTTACCTGAAAAATGGATTACTTCTTTACTTAAAGCATTTGATGAAGAAACCGGTTTTGTTGCCGGTGGTGTTAAATATGCAGAAAGCAGCCGGTTTTTTGAAAAATTTCAGGCTTACGAATTTGGAGGACTTATGCTGTGTGACGCAGGGCTTGCAGCGGCAGGGATGCCGGTTGTTTGCAGTGCCGCCTCGATGGCATTCAGAAAAGGGCTTTTTTATGAGGCTGAAGGCTACACTTCTTCCATTCAACTTGCCTCGGGCGATGACGAATTTTTAATGAGAGCAATTCACCGGTTAGGTTACAAAGTTAAATTTATTCTGAACGAAGAGGCAATTGTAACCACTTCACCAAACAGAGACCTCAAAAGTTTTGCGAACCAGCGAGGAAGGTGGGCGAGCAAAGGTTTACATTATGAAAATAAAGCATTAATTGCGTTTCTTTTCCTTATATTTCTGTTTTACTTATCATTAATCTTATCACCTGTGTTTATTTACTACTTCGGTATGCCCGTTTTACTCTGGTTTTTAATCGCTATGTTTTTGAAAACAGCCATTGAGTATCTGGTTTTGCGAAAAGGCAACGGTTTGCTCTATGGCAAATTGAACCCTTTTTTATTTCCGGTTATGGAGGTTTTCCAGGTGCCTTATATTGTCTTCTCGGCTTTTAAGGGTTTAATTGGCGGTTTCAAGTGGAAAGAAAGAGAATACCGCCGATGATTTACCCGAAGTTTTGGTTTTCACCACCCGGCTTGCTGAGAAAATTTTACCCCGAGATCATTTGGAAATCTGCAAAAAAAGAAGTGGTGGTAACCATTGATGACAGCCCTTCCGATTTTTCATCGAAACTCTTAGATATTCTGGATTTACACAAAATACACGCAATGTTTTTTGTTAAAGTTGAAGAGAGTGTAAAGCACGCTTCAGTACTTCGTGAAATTTTAAGCCGGGGGCATAAAATTGGCAATCATTCAATTACTCACAGAAGGTTGAGCACATTGAACCATGATGAACTAAAAATTGAAATTTCATCATCAAAAGAGAGACTTGAAGATATATTGGGCAGCGGAGTAAAATTTTTCCGTCCACCGTATGGGTCGTTTAACCGGGCGGTACTCAAAGAAATTAAACTGTCGGGGCAAAAATGCGTGATGTGGGATGTTTTAAGCGGGGATTACACTTCCGATCTTAAAATCGTAAAAAAAAATATCAGCAGGTACTTACAATCAGATTCTGTAACGGTATTTCACGACAACAAAAAAAGCAGAAATATTTTTGAAGAAAGTATCAGTTTTTTAATGGGGCAAATCTTTTATTTGGGGTATCGGGTTGGGGAGCCGGCAGAATGTCTGAACTGATTATTGTTCTGATTATAATTTACTTTGTACAAAGTATAGTTTACATGGTAGCTTCGTACAAAAGATTTCCCAAACTTAGCGAAGATAAACTTCCTTCAGCCTCGGTTATCGTAGCGGTTCGCAATGAGGAGGAGATAATTCTGCGTTGCTTAGAATCGCTTGATAAATTGGAGTATCCTGCAGGGAAACTGCAGATTATAGTTGTGGACGACAGGTCAACCGATAAAACGGGTGAAATTATTGACGATTTTATCCGCGGGAAAGAGCGGTTTCTGAAAATTTCAGGCGAAGAGCCAAGCAACCACCTACGGGGTAAAACAAACGCCTTAGTGCAGGGTTTAAGGCAGTCAACCGGTGAAGTGATTTTAACAACGGATGCTGATTGTGCCGTAAACCCCTTATGGGCAAAAACTTTATCTTCATATTTCACGGAAAATGTAGGTTTGTGTGGCGGTATAACCAGCCAGTCAAGAGGCAGTATTTGGAACGGAATGCAACATCTCGATTTTATTTATCTGCTGGGTGTCGGAGCCGGTACTGTAAATGTTGGGCTGCCGTTAAGTGTTATCGGGAATAATATGGCTTATCTTCGCAAGGCATACGACGAAACAGGAGGCTATGAAGCGATGCCTTTCAGTGTAACCGAGGACTCACAACTGCTTGCCGCAATTTCTGAACTGGGAAAATATAAAATAATATACCCTGTTGACCGTTTTGGAACAGTAGAATCGATGCCTGTTGCCACGCTTAAAACATTGTTCCGGCAGAAAAAAAGGTGGTCCCTCGGAGGAATTCAGGTGCCGTTTCACGGACTTTTAGTGCTTGCAAGCACGGTTGTTGCGCATTTGGCGCCATTAGTTCTCTTTTGGATTGCTCCGTTTTATTCGCTTCTTCTTTTGGGGGTAATAATAGTATCCGACCTGTTATTTCAACTCTCAATGCTTTCACGGATGAAGTTGCTCTCTTCAATCATTTACTTTCCGTTTTTTGAGCTATATTATTATCTCTATGTAACTGTTATGCCGTTTATACTTCTCTTTTCTCGTTCGGTAGAGTGGAAAGGTCGGAAGTTCTAACCCCGAATAAATTATCGTAATTTATTATATTTCAAGGCTGTATTTTTTTAACAAATCATATCTGTATTTGCGTTTTAATAAAATAATTTTGCTTTTTCTGATTGTTGCGGGCACAACTAATTCGCAAACTGTAGGGGTTTTCCCCGGTGAATTGAATATTCAGCCTTTTACGGCTAATTTTTTAGAACCAAGAATGGGTGTCTTTTTTCAGATGGGGAAGAACGATCTCAGACTTGATATTGGCGCTTCTAAAGATATTTGGCAGGTTCAGGTTAATGAAGATACGAAAATTTCCATGGGCGCAGATTTTTTCACTTTTACCAGATTAAGAGGGGAAGAAGATTTTCACTTTCCGGTGGATGCTGTTGACTATCTGTTCGGTGTAAATTGGGGGATAAAAAGGGAGCTACCGGGCAATAGAGAATGGGGGGCACGGCTAAGGTTAAGCCACATTTCTGCTCATTTTGTTGACGGGCACTATGAAGGAACAAAACACGACTGGCGAGATGGGCGGGAACCGATGGTTTACAGCCGTGAATTTTTTGAATTTATGTACTATTATCGTGTAAAGGGGGTAAGAGTGTATGGTGGGGTATCATACCTTTTTCACACCTCACCTTCAGAAATTGAGCCTTGGATATTTCAGGCGGGGGCAGATGCTTTTCCGGAAGGTCTTTCTTCGGGCAATTTTTATCCGTTCATTGCTTATGATTATAAACTTGCATATACTACAGCCTACACTCCAAATCATACCCTTCAGTTTGGGATAAAATACGGGCACCCCGCCGGTTCAGGTTTGCGGCTTGTTTTCACCCTCTTCCAAGGGAAGAACCCACACGGTGAATATTACGATATAGATGAGCGCAATTTCTCGGCGGGATTTTCAGTAGATTTTTAAAGAAAAATTAACAAATGGCATCTCCGGCAATAAATGTTGTTTTTAATAAAAGGTACTTAATACCTTTACTGCTTTTTTTGCTTACGGCAATAACCACCACAATAGCCGGCGCCTTGTGGATTGTGCCGGTTGTAGGTGGGTTGGAAGTGTCGCAGATACCTGAGGGGATACCGTATTCAGTTTCAATTTTGGCAATCTTAGGTTTTCACGAGTTCGGACATTTTTTTGCGGCAAAGTTTCATCGTGTAAAAGCTACACTTCCTTATTTTATACCCTTTCCAACTTTGGCAGGAATGTTAAATTTCGGAACGATGGGTGCGGTGATCAGAACTCGGAGCCCGATTTATAACAGAAAAGCTCTTTTTGATATTGGAATTGCGGGCCCCATTGCCGGTTTTGTTGTATCGCTTGTTGTGCTGATTTACGGCTTTCAGACCCTTCCCGGTAAAGAGTTTATTCTGGCGATACATCCTGATTATTTTAATTCTGTATCTTCAAGTGGTGGTCTTTCTTTGGAGTTTGGCGAAAACTTGCTGTTCGTTATCCTGAGGCATTTTTTTGCGGTTTCACCTGATGGATTCATCCCTCCGATGAGTGAAATTTACCATTACCCTTACCTTTGTGCGGGGTGGTTCGGGCTTTTTGTTACTGCTTTAAATCTTTTACCCGTGGGTCAACTTGACGGTGGGCATATTTTTTACGGAATGTTTGGGGAAAAAGTGCAGGAAATTGTCGCTTGGATAATAATGTTTCTTCTGTTGGTTGCAGGTGGAACAGGTGTTATTAATCAGTTTTATGATACCGGGATAAGCTACGGGTGGACAGGGTGGTTTCTTTGGGCGCTGTTGCTTTATTTTGTAGTAAAAGTTAAACATCCCCCAGTGATGGATAATGAACCGATTGGTTTTACACGAATGGTAGTCGGTTATTTTGGGATTCTGATTTTTATTCTGTCATTTATTCCTACACCTTTTTTCATAACAGGTTAGCCGGAAATATAACTTTCCGGCTTTAGCAATCGGAAAAGATTTTTTAAAACCGCTCAGAATGCAAATAGTTATCCCTGATTCGTTTTAGTTGTAAACAAACGAATTTTTATAAGAAATTTATGAACATTGTTCAGTAATATTTGGAGAAAATGAAAAGAACAATAATCGTGTCAATCTTAGCGTTGTTGATTGTCGGTTGTGAGAAAGAGTTCAACAACCCGGTGGACTCACTGCCGGTAAAATTTTCGGTGCAAAGTGTTGTCCGATATGATACCTTGAGGTTTTCCCCTGCGGATTCGGCAGCAAAATTTTACATTCACATTGAGTATAACACACTTCCACAAAGCGTGTTTATGAATCTATACGCACCGGGTGATAAAAAGGTTAATTCTTCCCCCATTTATTTGACCGATAATGGAAGCCCGGGTTCCGGAGACGACAGGGCAGGGGATAAAATTTTCTCGGCATTAGTTCCGATGAGTTCGCAATATGTTTCGGGTGAATATCGCACCGAATATTTTGTTTCTGACGCTGAGGGGAATGTTTATAAACTGGCGGTTAACCGGTTCGTATATGACAACGGTTCAGCTAATCAACCGCCGGTTCTTTCCGACCTCGTTGCACCTGATACGGTTGTTGTTACCGACACTTCAATTTTCAGAATGACTGTTAAAGCAATTGACCCCAACGGTAAGCAAGACCTTTCCCGCGTCTATTTCGTTGTAACAAGACCTGACGGAACTTCAAACAATGCTGCACTTCTGATGTATGACGACGGAAACTTCGCTCTACACGGTGATGAAGTTGCAAATGATGATATTTATTCGATTATTGTTTCAGTCTACTCCTCCAATCAAAAGGGGGAATACACATTTACTTTCACTGCGGAGGACAGAGCTAAAACAAAAAGTATTCCCGTAACTAAAAAGATTGTGATCAGATAGTATGAACGGAATAAAAGCAGCGATTTTTACAGTTTTATTTTTCACACCGCTTCTGTTTTCTCAGGTGCGCCCTTACTCATTCGGATTTGATGAATCTCCCGAATCGGTAACCGCCGGCACTTCAGAAAACCCGGCTTCAAACAGTATAAGTGCAATGTTAGTTCAGGGAGATACCGTTTGGCTCGGTACTTCAAGGGGGCTTAGCCGTTCCACTGATAAAGGAACTACCTGGAGAAATTATTACAATGACCCCGATTTTGGAACTGAAAATATTTCCGCTATTGCATACGACCCCTACACAGGTGTTATCTGGGTGGCAACCGCACATTCTGTCGTTAGAACCGGGCAGACTCTTCCCGAGGGGAGCGGTTTAAGGTTTTCTTCTGACGGCGGTGAAACATGGAAAAAGGTTCCGCAACCCATTGATAAAGAGACAGATACAATAGTGGTGTATGGAGCAAACAGACTTAGGGCGCTTCCGGTTACTGTTGCGGTACAAAACATTACTTATGATATCGCAATAACCCCGGGTACGGTTTGGATTAGTTCATTTGCAGGCGGGCTGAGAAAATCAACCGATATGGGATCAACCTGGCAGAGAGTTGTTCTGCCGCCTGATAATTTAAATTCAGTTAAACCCTCCGATAATCTTGATTTCTGTGTTTCGCCTGTTCCGGGGAAATTTTGCAGTGAAGGATATTTGAACTACCGCGCTTTTAGTGTGATTTCAGTAAATGATTCTGTAATTTATGCGGGAACAGCCAACGGAATTAACAAGTCAACCGACGGTGGTATTAGCTGGGTTAAGTATAATCACCAAAATCAGGTGAACAACATGTCGGGTAATTTTGTCGTTGGTATGGGATATAAACCGGGAACTGATCAGATTTGGGCGGCAACCTGGCGCGCTGAAGATCAAAATGAGTTCTATGGCGTAAGTTTTTCACCCGATGGTGGTGAAAATTGGATAACAAGTTTGGATGGCGAAAAAGTGAACAATTTTGCGGTTTTCACCGATAAGGTTGTTGCAGCTGCTTCAGGTGGGCTTTATAAATCAAACGATTTTGGTAAAAACTGGTTTTCACCCGGCAATATTGTTGACACCCAAACAAAACTTTCACTGAAAACTTCCACTTTTTATTCAGCTGCTTGGGCAGAAGCCGGAACTGTTCTCTATGTTGGCAGTGCAGATGGCTTGTTGAAAAATTCAGGGTTCACCGGTGTATGGCCCGATAGCTGGAAGCTTTATTTTGCCTCACAGGAATTGGAAAGTATGGAAGACTCCTATGCCTTCCCCAACCCATTTTCACCTAAAACAGAACAGGTTAAAATTAAATATTCAACAGGTGGTGAAGAAGTTGATGTTACAATCAGAATTTTTGATTTTGGGATGAATTTTGTGAGAACGGTTATTCAAAATGCCAGGAGAGGCAACCCGACACATGTGATAAATTCCGGCGCAAACGGTGGGGTAATTGATTTTTGGGACGGAAAAGATGAGAACGGAAATGTTGTGCCAAATGGTGTATATTTTTACAGAATAGATGCCGGCGGTAAAAAGCCGATGTTCGGAAAGATAATGGTGTTGCAATAAGATGAAAAGAACCATTTTTTTATTTGTTGTCGCTCTTTTTCTTTTTACCGTGAACACAGAAGCACAGCGGAAAATGAATAATTTGTCTTCTGCGCCGGGTGCGTTTAGCAGAATGGGTTTTGGTGCCCGGGGTATTGGAATGGGCAACGCGATTTCAGCCGTTAAATCCGGTAACATATATACTTATTACAACCCGGCACTGGCAGTTTTTCAGAATGATAACGCTTTTAACGCGCAATATACTTTTCTTGGGTTGGATCGCTCGTTGAATTTCATTAGTTTTACAAGAAGGTTCGATTTCTACTCAGATAAAGATACCATACTCAGTGAGAGAAAGCCCAGATCAACGGCGGGGGTTTCCTTTGGCTTGATTAATGCCGGTGTTTCGAACATCGACCAAAGGGATAATCAGGGGTTCAAGAAGGGCACCATTTCCACATCGGAAAATATGTTTTATCTTTCGTTTGCAAATAAATTCTCCGAAAAAATATCACTTGGTGTTACTGCACGATTTTACTATTATAAACTTTACGAAGATGTTACCACTACCGGGTTAGGGTTCGATTTGGGGGCTATTTACACGATTACACCCGATTTGGCGGTTTCGTTAGTGTTGAGTGATATAAACTCAAAATACGACTGGGATTCTGCGCCGATTTATGGGCAAGAGGGTGGCGCCACAACCAATAATTTCCCGCTTTTCAAAAAATTGGGTGTAAGCTATTATTTGAAGCCCTATAATCTACAGTTGGCGGGGGAAGTGGCGTTTGATAATTACGGGAGCAGCATTTTCCGTTTTGGAGCCGAATATGGTTTATACGAAGGGCTTTTTGTGCGTGGTGGCATCGATAATATTTTCCTGAATAATGGTGATGAACCGATAAAGCCTTCGCTTGGGTTTTCTTATTCACGAATTGTAGGCAGCCTTACAGTCGGTGTTGATTATGCCTTTCAGGTGGAGCAATATTCCACCGGGCACCGACACATAATTGGATTGAACATAATTTTTTAGATCAGAGAATAGATGAAGAAAATAGTATTTCTTTCGTTTTTTTTACTTCTTTTAGTAACAGGTGACCTTTTCGCTCAATCTGCGGGCAGCAGTGGTCTCTCGTTTTTGAAGATTGGCTCCGGCGCCAGAAACATTGCTCTGGGTGATAACGGTGCCGTGTTTGCAGACGACGCAACAGCCGTTTTTTATAATTCTTCGAGCATTGCCAACCTAACCGGCTCCGAAATTTCGTTTACACACAATGAGTGGATTCAGGGAATCAGAACTGAAATGCTGGCAACGCGGTTTTCACTCTTTGGGATGAAGTTTGGGCTGGGAATTAACTCAACCCGAGTAGGGGATATCGAGGTGCGGGAGCGCCCCGGAGCACCTCTCTCAACTTTTACAGCTGATTTTTTCGCCGTTTCGTTGGGAACCGGTTTTGCACTAAGTAAAAAATTTGATGCCGGAGTTGCAGTTAAATATATTTACGAAGGAATGTTTTACGAAGATGCGACAGGGTTTGCGGTTGACCTATCCGCAAAATATAAAGTTTCTGATGATTTTTTTGCAGTTGCTTCACTTCGTAATTTAGGCTCAATGAATGAGTTGCGTTCCGAATCAACAAAACTACCTGTTGATCTTCGAATTGGTGGCGGCTACGCTTTCGCAATGCCGACACAGAAAATGAATTTTTCCGCCGGGTTAGAGGTACAAAAGTTTCTTTCAACCGATGATATTCACCTGAATGTTGGCGTTGAAGGGGTTTATGATAAACTAATTGCTTTACGCCTTGGGTATCAGTCTTTTTATGAATCAAAAGGCTTTACAGCAGGCTTAGGAATATACTGGAACCGTTTAGCCTTTGACTATGCGCTTTCTCCCTTTTCTCAACAGTTGGGCATGGGGCATACTTTTACTGTCAGGCTTGCATTTGGTGACTGAATAATCACGAATTAGTTTGAACCCAAAACCATCACATTGTTGCTGCAAACTGATTATTGTGTTATGGTGGTTGAATAATCTTCCTTTAGTTTGGACTCCTCTTTCATTCGGCACAAACTGAAAGTATGTGTATCCACACCGCATTTCCCGGAAAATAATCTAACCATATTTATTCCAAAAAGCATATCAAGAAAAGGGGCATTATTTTATTTTTGGCTTACCAATTAAAAGCAGTAAATTTAAAGTCATAATTTTTTTATTTCGGTGAGTTTAAATTTTCGATTAGAAGCCGGCGACACCGCAACGAAGGCACGGGCAGGCGAGTTTACAACAGCACATGGTGTGGTGAAAACACCAATCTTTATGCCTGTTGGCACGCAAGGCACCGTTAAAGCGGTCAATTTTGAATACCTTCGGGATGATATAAATGCTGATATAATTCTGGGGAATACTTATCATCTGTATTTGCGACCGGGTACAGAAACATTAGAACTTGCCGGCGGTTTACATAAGTTTATAAACTGGAACCGCCCGATTCTAACGGATAGTGGAGGTTTCCAGGTATTTTCGCTTTCTGATTTAAGAAAAATTAAGCATGACGGGGTTGAGTTCAAGTCGCACATCGATGGTTCGAAACACTTCTTCACACCCGAAAAAGTTGTTCAAATTCAGCGATCAATTGGCTCTGATATTATGATGGTATTGGATGAATGCACACCTTACCCTTGTCCTTATGAATATGCAGTTCACTCGACGGAGATGACATCAAAATGGGCGATTTTGAACAGAGAAGCATTTTTAGCTTCAAAGGGGCTTTACGGATTTGAACAAAATCAGTTTGGAATTATTCAGGGAAGCACTTATAAAGATCAGAGAGAAAAATCTGTTCTTTCTTTGATTGATTTGGATTTTGAAGGATACGCAATCGGTGGATTAGCTGTTGGTGAACCCGCTGAAACTATGTACGATATTGTGGATTTTACCACTGATTTCATGCCGGTGAACAAACCAAGATATCTGATGGGAGTTGGAAAACCGGAGAATATTTTAGAGGCGATTGAACGGGGAATTGACATGTTCGATTGTGTTATGCCGACAAGAAACGCACGGCGCGGGTTTCTCTTTTCGTGGAACGGGCCCGTTCGAATTAAAAATTCTGCATATAAGAACGATTTTTCACCTATAGACGAAAATTGCAGCTGTTATACCTGCAGAAATCACTCGAGGGCGTACTTGCGGCACCTTCTTATTGCAAGTGAGTTTTTGGGATACGAACTTGTGTCTGTGCACAATGTTCATTTCTATTTAGAATTAACCCGCACGGCAAGGCAACACATCATTCAGGGTGATTATAAAGAGTGGAAAGAAGAAGTTTTAACAAAAATTTTAGATAAAGAAACAAAAGAAACGGAGAACTAATGGAAAAATTGTTTGCCATGGCACCTCAGGGAGCCGAAGGCGGCGGCAGTATGATGGGCACTTTGATAATGTTTGGGGCGATTTTCCTCATTTTTTATTTTATGATTATCAGACCGCAGCAAAAAAGGGCGAAAGAAAGGGAAAAACTACTTTCCGGCGTACAAAAAGGTGATAAAGTTATCACTTCAGGTGGTATGCACGGTGAGGTAACAGGAGTTGAAGATAAAATCGTCTGGATTAAAGTGGGCGATAACACCAAAATTAAATTTGACAAAGGTGCTATTACTGCTATTTTAAATTCTGACGGGACTGCAACTCAGTTGGATAAAAAATAACGGATTTCAAGATGTTTTGCACGGTTGAAGAAGCGGCTGAAGAGCTTAGGCAAGGTAAAGTAATTATTGTTACGGATGATGAGAACAGGGAGAACGAAGGCGATTTTGTTTGCGCCTCTGAGTTTATTACACCGGAAATTGTGAATTTTATGGTTACGCACGGCAGAGGTTTGTTGTGTGTAGCTATGGAAGGCAGAAAGCTTGATAACCTTGGCATACCTCTTATGAGTGGTTCGAACACTGCTCTTCACGGCACAAATTTCACCGTTTCCGTTGACGCTATTGAAGGAACCACTACAGGTATTTCTGCAGGCGACCGTGCAAAAACTATCGAAAAACTTGCCTCGGACGACGCTAAAACGGAGGATTTCGCGATCCCGGGGCATATTTTTCCGCTACGATACACCGAAGGCGGTGTCGTTATTAGAGCCGGGCACACCGAAGCAGTGGTTGATTTATGCCGAATTGCCGGCTTGCGAACCAACGGTACGCTTTGCGAAATCTTGAAAGAAAACGGCGAGATGGCACGAATGAAAGAACTTCAGGAGCTTGCCCAACGATTCAATCTGAAGATGCTTTCGGTCAGGCAAATTTTAAAGTACAGGATGGTACATGAGAAATTTGTCGGTAAAATTACCACCATTAACTTTCCGACCTCACACGGTGATTTCAGTTTGTATCTCTTTAAGTCTGAGTTAGATTCGAAGGATCATATTGCAGTGGTTAAAGGGAAAGTAGAGGGGGAATCAAATGTGATGGTTAGGATTCATTCTGAGTGCTTAACGGGTGACATTTTCCACTCTTTACGGTGCGATTGCCACGACCAGTTAAACCACTCATTGGATTTAATTAACGAATACGGCAAGGGGGTTGTGATTTATCTTCGACAGGAAGGGCGCGGAATTGGTTTGGATAACAAACTGCGCGCCTATAAACTGCAGGATATGGGTTTTGATACAGTTGAAGCCAACCAGAAACTGGGCTTTGAGGTTGATCCGAGAGATTACGGAATTGGCGCCCAAATTATTAAAGAACTTGGCTTGAAGAGTGTTCGCTTGATAACAAACAACCCAAAAAAGATTGATGATTTGTTGGATTACGGAATTCAAGTTACCAGCAGAGTGCCTCTGGAAATTGCACCTAACCCTAATAATGTGAAGTATCTTCAGACCAAAAGGGATAAAATGGGGCACATGATTATGGGCTCTATTTCGGAATTATTGTAGTAAACTTTCAAGCATTTTTGCAACACTTAGAAGAGTGTTTTCTTCAAATTCCTTCCCGATGAATTGCGCTGCTAACGGTAAATTCTGTGATGAGCAGCCAATTGGCACTGAAACAGCAGGCAGGCCCGCTAAGTTTACAGAAGTTGTGTAAATATCCCCAAGATAAACAGCAAGAGGATCGGTTGGCATTTCGCCAAATTTTGCAGGAAATTCAGGTGTAACCGGTGTCAGGATTAAATCATAATCCTTAAAAATTTTTGTAAAGTCGTTTTTTATCAGTCTTCTTACTTTTTGCGCTTTCCCAAAATATGCTTCGTAATAACCGCCGGAGAGGACATAATTACCCAACATTATCCTTCTTTTAACCTCTTTACCCAAGTTTTCAGATCTGGTATTGATATACATTTCAGCAAGAGTGCCGCTTTTTTCTTCTGAAACTGCCCTGTTTTTTTCTTCTGAGAGCGTCCCGTTAATTTTTGATCTTTTACCATATCTAACACCGTCGTAACGGGAAAGATTGGAAGCAGCCTCAGCGGTTGTTAAAACATAATATGCTGCAATGGCATATTTGGTGTTTGGTAGCGAAACTTCTTCTACAATATGCCCCGCTTCAACAAGCTTTGAAGCAATTTCCTCAACAGCAGATTTAATTTCAGGATTAAGCCCTTCACCGAAATATTCTTTTGGGAGGGCGATTTTTAATTTTTTTGAAATATCCTTAGTATCTGCCGGTGATTGAATAGTTATTGGCTGTTCATCAGAAACAGGAGTATTTGTATCCTGAGCCGAGTTTGGCTGTTCATCAGAAACAGGAGTATTTGTATCCTGAGCCAAATTTGGATGTTCATCCGGGTTGAAAGAGTAAGTAAATTCATTTTGCACAAACGGCGAAATTGGGGAAAGTGAAGGCAATTTTCCACCGTAAGATGTGGAATCCAACGGATCGTAACCCGAAATTACATCCAACACCAACGCACAATCATCCACCGAATTTGCCAGTGGACCAATTGAATCAAAAGATGAAGCAAAAGCAGTTAAACCGTATCGTGAAACGCGGGAATAAGTCGGTTTAATGCCGTAAACACCGCAAAAGGCCGCCGGTTGTCTGATAGAACCGCCTGTATCACTGCCAATAGCAACATCACACAACCCGGCTGCAACTGCAGCTGCTGATCCTCCGGAGGAGCCACCGGGAACTCTTGATTTATCAACAGGATTAAGAACAGCACCAAAAGCAGAGTTTGTGTTTGTTGCGCCCATCGCAAACTCGTCACAATTAAGTTTACCTATAATAAGTGCATCATCCGAGAGTAATTTATCGATTATGGTTGCATTAAAAACGGGTTGAAACCCCTCAAGCATTTTCGAGGCACAGGTCAGTGGCATCCCGACGACAGAGATAACATCTTTAACTGCAATAACGGCACCGAAAAGTCTGCCGGGCGCCTTGCCGCCTTTAAGACTGCTAAGCAATACTTCCGCTTTTTGCATAATAGAGTGATCTACATAAATATAGGCGTTAATATCCTGTGATTTTTCAATTTTTAAGAGAAAATCACGGACATTCTGCAGAAGATCGAGCTGACCCGATAGGATCAGGTCTCTCTTTTCGGAAAGGGAACGATACGGAAAAGAACTGCCGGTAGCTATTGGGTATCTTTCTTTTGATCTTTTGATTCGTCGATCTTTATATCCTGCTCAACATCTTTAAGCGCTCTTTTAAATTCTCTCATGCCTTTACCTACTCCCTGAGCAAGTTCGGGAATTTTTTTTGCGCCAAAGAGTAACAGAACAACTAAGACGATAAGAAATATCTCTAATGGTCCAAGATTTGAAAACATTTTTTTACCTCAATTATTTAAATTTTTCCCGAAAAATGGTAATTAAATTTTCGCAACAAAATCATTTTGATTAATGCGATTTTCTTTTTTTCGGTTTAGAAACATAACTCAGTGCAATATTATATAAAATACTAAAAATAAACATGAAAAACAATCCGGTGACACCGTAAAACCAAATAACAAACGGAACTGCAATCAGAAAGAGTACTGAAAAGGGGTTTTTTCTAAAGTAGGCTGCATTAGTTTTTGGAAATGCGGCAAATTTAAGTTTTGAAACCATCCCTGCAGCCACAACAAGAGTAACAATGGGATAGAACCAACTGTTCCAGTTCCAAGGAATCAGGTCACTTTCCAATTGCGCAAGAACCAAAAAAGTAACAGAAAGTGCCGCCACCGGAATGGGTATTCCCTTAAAATCCCCCTTTTTTAGGTCAGGATCAACTTCGATGTTAAATCTTGCCAGCCTTAGTGCGCCGGCAACTAAGAACAACAGGCTGAAAATTATGCCCCAGGTTCCCAGGTTTTCAAGTTTATATCTATAGATTAAAAACGCAGTGGGTGCGCCAAATCCAATAATATCGGCAAGAGAATCGAGCTGTACCCCGAAATTTGATGCCGCTTTTAACAAACGCGCTGCCAAGCCATCTATTAGATCAAAGAAAGCCGAAGCAAGAATAAGGTACCCTGCGGTCAGGTAATCTTCTTTTGCAGCATAAACAATTGAAAGATAGCCACAAGTAAGGTTGCTTAATGTAAGCAAACCCGGAATAATTGCTCTTCTGTTTTGTATCATTTTAGTCCCCTGTAGACTCTTTGTAAGTTAAAATTTCTTTCCGAAATTAAATACAAGTTTTTACTCAACATCATTTTTGCCCCTTGTCAGCACTTTGCAAGTTAATATTTCTTATTGGAATTAGAAACAAGCTTTTACTCAGAATCATTTTTGTCCCCACTAACTAACTTGAACAAAACGGTTTCACCGGCTGTAACATTGTCTCCGGCTTTTACCTGAGGCACCGAAGTGGGGTCAACCAACACATCCACACGGCTTCCGAATTTTATCATTCCAAACCTTTCACCAACAGTAACAGAATCTCCCTGCTTCAGTTCATTTATGATTCTGCGGGCAATGTACCCGGCAACCTGCGAGAAAAGCACCTTACCTGAACCGTAATTTATGCCCGTTAAAAATCTTTCGTTTTGCGAAGAGGCTTTGTCTTCAAAAGCTGCAAAAAACTCCCCTTCGTGGTACTTCAAATATTCCACTTTTCCGCTTATCGGTATCCGGTTTACATGCACATTCAATGGTGACATAAAAATAGAAACCTGAAGAGCTTTGCCTTTTAAGTACTCATCATCCACCACTTCTTTTACAAACAGGACTTTTCCGTCAGCCGGAGAAACGATTAAATCATCTCCTTTTGGAGTTGTACGGTCCGGGTCCCGGAAAAAATTAAGTGTAAAAACAGAAATTAGGATTGCGATAACAAATAATGGGTATTTCAAGTAAGGTTTATCGGTTAACCAAATACCAAGAGCAATCAGTAAAAAAGCGATTAGTAAAACTATTCCAATAGTGAAGTAGCCGTATTTTGTAAACATTTATTCCAATACTTTATTCAAAAATTCGTTATACTCGATTGATTGTAACCCTGATTCCTCAGAGATAAATTTTTTAACAGTGGCACTTGTCGCAGCTGAGAGAACACGGATATCAGAAAAATGAAATCTTCCGTCGATAAAAAGTTTATTTTCCTTTTTCAGAAATTTAACCAGTAGCGATATTAATTCACAATTTCTTCGTTCAAAGAAGGTTCTTAACACTGCATTTAATTTGTAAGTTGCTTTAGTTGCAACTCTATACTCCTCAGGCGTTATTATATTAAGAGCGTAGAGGATTGTTTCACTAACCGGCAATTTCCTGACGCTGTCAGCGAAAACATAATGCCCCGGTGTAGTTAAGGCTTGTAACAACTCTGCCCCTGTTGCTTTATTCAGATAGTTATCGACGAAATTAACCATTTTGACAGAGAATGCGCACTTTTCGTAATTTTCGATGTTTTCATCTGTTTCATCTTGTAAAACGATTGGCAGATTGAACTCTCTGATATAGTCAAAAAGTTGCGGAGAAATAATTAGAGAATTTCCTTGTAAATTAGCAGAGGGCTTTTTTGTATTTCTGCCGAGAGCGGATTTACGCTCCAATTCTGTCAACATTTTTCGTATTTTTTCAATTTGAAAATTTGTGAATGCCAAATATATAGTTTAGTAATTACATAAATAAACAATTTCTTAAATTTAAATAAATATCCCGGAGGATAGATGTTTAACAAACCCAATATGCAGCAGATGATGAAGCAAGTTCAAAAGTTACAGGAAGATATGGCACGGCTTCAGAATGAACTTGCCGCAAAAACTGTTGTGGAGGAAGCAGGCGGCGGAATGATTAAGGCAACGGTGAATGGTAACAACGAATTGGTGTCTATTGTATTAGACCCGACTGTAATTGTACCGGAAGATAAAGAAGTGTTGGAAGACCTGATAGTTGCCGCAGTGAACAAAGCGCTTGCTTCATCTAAAAAAATGCACGAAGAAGAGATGGGGAAATTGACTAAAGGGATGGTGCCACCGGGAATGAACCTTCCGGGCTTCTAAAAATGAATTTTGCGTCACCGCATCACTTCAGACTGTTTCACATCTTGTTCAATACTAACGGGCGAATGGGGTTCCGGTCATGAATCTTGCAGCACCACTTCAAGCTGTGGTGGATGAACTTTCCAAATTCCCCGGTGTTGGTGCAAAAAGCGCCCGCCGGTTAGCTCTGTTTCTTTTAAGACAGCCACCCGAACAGGTGGATTTGTTGATTGAAGCTTTAACAGGGTTAAAAACAAAAATCAAATTTTGCAAAATTTGTTTCAACATTGGTGAAGAAGAGATTTGCGAAATTTGCGCCTCCGAAAAGCGGGACCAAAACACTATTTGCGTTGTTGAGGATATAAACGATGTTATCGCAATTGAAAGATCACACGAATATAACGGTGCTTATCATGTGTTGGGAGGCGTGCTTTCTCCTTTGAACGGAGTGGGGCCCGAAGATCTTAAAGTGAAAGAACTGTTAGTCCGCCTGAAAGGTGAAATTAAAGAAGTGATTTTGGCGCTGAACCCTGATACTGAAGGAGAGGCTACATCTCTTTATCTGAACCGCCTGATAGAACCGATGGATATTCCCGTCAGTAGGATTGCCAGAGGTCTGCCGATTGGCGGCAATATTGAATTTGCTGACGATGCAACGATTGGCAGAGCTGTTTCGGGCAGGGGTAAGTTTTGAGGGCTTCTGAGAGCAGGGGAAGACAAACTGAATGGTTTACAGGATGGTTTGAATCGGAACACTACCTTAAACTTTATTCACATCGTGATGATGCTGATGCACATAAGTTGGTTGCCTTACTTCAAAACAACCTGAAGTTACCTAAAAATGCTCGTGTGCTTGATTTGGCTTGTGGTGCCGCACGACATGCTCTGATCTTTGCAGGAAAAGGATACAAGGTTACGGGATACGATTTAAGTTCGACTTTGTTAGAAATTGGCAAAAATGCGGCTGTAAGCAAAAATGTTAAACTTGACTTGGTCAGGGGGGATATCCGAGCCTTTCCTTTCCACAAAGGGTACGACTTGGTGCTGAACATTTTTACCAGTTGGGGCTATTTTAGCAATGATGAACAAAATGCTGAAGTGTTGCGTAGCGCCATTTCCCTGAAAAAAGAAAACGGATATTTTGTGCTTGATACAATGAATCCCCGGTTTGTTCAGAAAAACCTGAAACCTTTCGAGAACATCGTAAAAAATGGGGTTGAATACCGGATAAGCAAAGAAATAGCCGATAACAGGGTAATCAAGAGGATTACTTTTAATGATTCGGGTGAAGAATATCACTTTTTGGAATCGGTCAGGTTATATAACAGGAAAGATATTGAATCTTTTATTGTAAATTCAGGCGTTAAAAAATTACTCTGGTTTGGTGATTATTCGGGGGGTGATTTTCGTGAAGAAAGTTCACCGAGGATAATATGTATCGCTTCTTAAGCATTACGGGTGTTTTTTTTGTTTTGTCGGTTGTGTTACTGGTTTCAGGCTGCGACCTGTTCTCAACAAGATATCCTGAAAAGCCGGATGTGCCAAGGTTTGATTATCTGCAACCGGTGGATGTTACGAGTTTGCTCAGTAATTTTTCAAATTCGGTGCAGACAAAAAGCACACAATACTATCTTAAGTCTTTCAGTGATTCATTGAAAAATGGCAAAAGATACACTTTTATCGCTAACGCTGAAGCCGTTTCAAAATATGCTTCGTTGGCTTTTGGGTGGTCCGTTAAAGATGAAGAGCAGTATCTTAATAACATCATCAATAAAATACCAAATGAATCTTCAATTAATATCAATTTGGATAACCAAGATTTAGTTTCTTATGGTGATAGTGCATATCTTTCGGCGTCATATACCTTAACCGTACCGCATAACATTCAAGGTTTACAGAATGTTTTTGGGGGGAAGCTACAGTTCAAATTAGTGAGAGACGCACAACAACTTTGGACGATTTACCAGTGGTTGGATATAAAATCAGGCGATTTACCAACCTGGAGTGAATTGAAGGGGTATTTTAACTGATGGGCAGACCTATTTTAAATAAATGGCGATATTTTAGTTGAAGGGCAGAATTGACTGATTACTCTGTGCCTAACCTGAGTTATATTTTAATTAAAGAGCGATATTTTAACTGAGGGAAATTTAACTAAAGGGGGAGGGTAACTAAAAGGGAGGGAGCTAAGGGAGAGGATAAAAAACAGTTTTAAAATGCTTTCTTGTTTGCAACATGAGGTGCTGTTTTGTCGTGTAAAGTACTTTTTGTATAATTATCCGGATGGATGGATGTAAGTAAATGAAAACCGAGAAAATAAAAAGGGTGCGCTTGTCAGCATTCTTGCTATTTTTATTTCTGATCGTTGGTTGTGAGAATCCGTTTGCTCCGGGACATTACACCGATCCTGAGGGAGGTAGTGGTGTTTTGAGCGATCTGACGACTCCCGACGGTGTTTTCATCAATTTGAAATATGCTTACACATTTAAAGACACCAGTATTTATTCAGCTTTAATTAAAGATGATTTTATTTTTACTTTCAGGGATTATGATCTTGGTGCTGATGTGACCTGGGGCAGGGAAGAGGAACTTAGAACAACTTATGGCTTGTTTTCCAACTCGGAAAGACTCGATTTAGTTTGGAACAATATCGTTTTATCAAGTGGTGATTCAACCAAAATGAACATTGTCAGAAGTTTTAACCTGACTATTACTTTCAACCCGAACGATATAATCAGAATTAACGGCAGAGTTAACTTGGACCTGCAGAAGAACGCAACAACGAAGCGGTGGCAAATTGCCCGTTGGATTGATGAATCTAATTTATAACCCGTAATGTTTTATATAAAAGAAGCCTGGCGAAACTTAAAGTTTGCCGGAATAACATCCATTATTACATTTTTTTCACTTCTGTTAGCTTCCGGTTTCACGGTTTCTTCTTATCTGATTTCCAATTTTACGGATGAAGTTTCCATTGAATTGCAAAAAAATGTTACAGCCACATTTTATTTAGAAGATTCTTTGAGCAGCAGTGTAAAAGATTACTTAATCTCAGAGATTCAAAAGGAAGACGCTGTTAAGAATATAAAATACATCAGCAAGGAAACAGCAGAAATGGAATTTATTTCGCAAACAGGGGAAGATTTCAGGAAAATCCTGGCTGCTAACCCGTTACCCGCTTCACTTTTGGTTACACTAGACCCGAATAAAATGGAATTGCAGCAACTTGAAAAAGTGGTTAAAAAAATTTCGGAATTAAGCGGTATTTCTGAATATGAATTTCGTTCGAAAATGCTGGAAGATGTTATAAATTTTGCGGGGAAGGTTCGCACAACCACGATTATTATTACTGCTTTATTCCTGTTTTTATCGCTTTACTTAGCCTACACTTCCATCCGTTTTGCTTTCGAAGCTCGCAGAGAAGACCTCAATACGATGCGTTTAGTTGGAGGTACTTTACTAAAAATCAAAGCACCCGCATATTTAAGTTCGTTCATTTTAGGAATTTTATGTGCGATAATCACATTTTTAATTTACTCAATAGTTGTAAATTTGAAGATTGAATTTTTAGAAATTCAAATCAACAAAATTACGGGCACATGGGGCACGATTTTGGTTTTAGGGGCTGCTCCTTTTATTGCATTGTTAGGCACTTTTTTCGCCTCTTTTTCGATGAAAATTCAACTTAAAGGACGATAATCCTTTCAAAAGTTTAAGATTATTAATATATTTGCAGATCATAAATAAAAAGTAGAGATAATGAGGTTACACAAGTTACTGTTCCTTCTTTTGATGTTTAATATCACTTTTATAATCGAAGCGCAGGATGTAAAATTAGGGAGAGACCCACAAATAAGATCAACTACCGGTGGTTTCTATGATTATTCAGAGGCTGACAAGATAAATATCCCTGTTTCTGTGCTCGGTTACGCTAAATTTCCCGGTAAATACCTTGTGCCTGAAGGAACAAATGTGATGGATCTCCTGGCTTATGCAGGGGGACCTACCACAGATGCTCTTTTAGAGCAGATAGCTCTTTTCCGGTATTCAACAAGCGACACTTCGGCATTTCCGCCGCCTAAAAATGCAAAAGATAGTCTTCAAATTTCTCAAACGGGAAATAAAGTGCTGGAACTAAATTATAATTCTCTGCTTTGGGATGAAATCAGCGCTCCTGTTGATACAATCCCCGTTCTTCAACCGGGAGATGTGTTGTTGTTAAAAGGGGAACCCAGATTTTTCTTTAGAGATTACATTTCGATAGGGTTGCAAATACTTTCTGCTGCTATCTCGCTTACTATCTTAATCCTTAATATAACACGAAATTAGAGGAATACTTGGATACAGATTTTAACAATTCACAATTCCAGGATACAAAATCAATTGTCGATTACCTTCAATTAATACGAGGTAATCTCTTACCAATCCTGATTATAACGGCTGTTTCTTTCGTTTTTGCACTAATTTATGCGATTAACGCTGTAGATATTTATAATTCGTCAGCTTTAGTTAAAGTTAATAAAAACTCCGGTAGCATTTTAGAGTCGAATCCTCTTCTTCAGACTTTTGGGCAGGAAGACAGGTTCATCTCTAATGAAATTGAAGTTATAAAAAGCTTTACACTTCGTGAAAGAGTTGCTACTGCTTTAATCGATTCGTTTAACAACTACCAGAAAAAAGACACCTTTTCTGTGATTTTAACTGCAGACAAAGTGGACCCAACGAAAAAGGTGCTGATGACGCCGGATAAACTTGCCGAACAACTTTCCGGGTTAACAACAATTGAGCAAAAAAGAGGTTTGGATTTTGTAATTCTTTCTGCAAATTCACCTTCACCGTTAGAAGCAGCGATGATTGCAAATACTTACGCAGCTGAATATAAAAACCTAAACCTTGCACTGAACCGTGACCAATTAGTTGTTGTAAAAAATTATTTGGACCAGCAACGGAACGAAAAATTAGGCGAATTAAACAATGCAGAAGATGCTCTGCAGTCGTTCCAGGAACAGGGTGGAATTATTGCGTTAGATAACCAAGCCTCAAACCTCATTTCACAAATTTCCACTTTGGAAGCAAATAAGGGAATGAATGAAATTGAGCTTCAGTCAACTCAAAATGCTATTGCATCATATCGTGAAAAGCTCGACTCATTAGACCCGAACGCAAAAGAATATCTGAAACAGTTTGAAATTAAAGGTTATTTTGACGAACTTCAGAATGAAATTGCCAAACTTGAAATCCAAAAAATGTTAGTCTCCGGCAATGATAAGGACCCTAAAACTAAAGCTGCCTTTACAGAATTAGATAATAAGATAAAAGTTCTTAAAAAGGAATTGGATAAAAAGATTGTTGAATTTCAGAGCAGTGCGGTGGCTAACACGCCGGAAGAGTACCGTACTCTTGCAATGAAAATTCTTGATCTTGAAGTGCAGGAAAAAGGGTTTGATCTTGCCGTTAAGCAGCTTTCGAACCAGCTTGCACTTTATGAAAATAAGTTCGGAACCCTCCCGCGAAATGCCATTGAACTTGCGAAACTTACAAGAACAAGAGAAGCGCTCGAGAAACTATATTCTTTGATTGAACAAAGGTATCAGGAATCTGTCATCAACGAACAGGCGCAGCCGGGTAATGTGGTGGTGATTGAAGCTGCCAGGGTTATGGACAAACCGGCGAAACCAAACAGAACACTTATCGTGATTATCGGGCTTGTTTTGGGGCTGGTTGTTTCAATTTCTTATGTATTTATCAGAGACTACTTTGATAAAACAATTAAGACTCCGGATGAACTCAGTAAACTCGGTTTCAATGTTCTTTCGTGGATACCAAGAATTGAAGGCGTTGATGAGTCAAAAGGTGGGTCGAACGAGTTTATTGTTTATTCAAAACCGGACTCAATTCCTGCTGAAGCATTCAGAGCGTTAAGAACCAGGCTTCAGTTTTCATCACCTGATGCTGCAAAATTAAAAACGCTGTTAATTACTTCTTCAGCACCTACTGAAGGTAAAACTATTGTTGCAATAAACCTTGCAGGTTCTTTCTCACAGATTAACAAAAGAGTGCTTTTGGTTGACTGCGACTTAAGAAAACCAAGGGTTCATAATGTGTTTGACATGAACAGACACCCCGGCTTGGTTGACTATCTGTTTGATCACAACAGTTTAGACGAAATTATCCGTTCAACACAAATGCCGAACCTCGATTTCATCCCGTGTGGTACAATACCGCCAAACCCGGCTGAATTGATGGAGTCGGATGCAATGTTGGCATTTTTGGATACGGTAAAAAGTAAATATGACTTTGTAATCTTAGATTCGCCGCCGATTATTGCAGTTACAGACTCGGAAGTCCTCGCAAAGCAAGTTGACGGGTCGTTACTGGTAGTTTCTGCAGATACAACTGAACTGGAACTTCTCAAGAGAGCGGGCGAAATTATGAACCAAGGAACACACCATTTTGTGGGTGTTGTTCTCAATAATTTTGTTTACAAAGCCTCTTACGGTTCATACTACAAATATTACTATTATTACTCCAGATCCAGTAAATCAGGAGAGAGTGTTTAAAAGAGTAACAGGACACATGCTCTTGCGACAATTACTATCGGTAAAAGGAATAACATTGTTGTTATTCCTTTCCGTTTTTTCAGCCCAACCCTTTGCACAACAAATGCCCACCTATGCGGATCGGGCATTTATAATAACTGATTCATCAATTCAGAAGCACGATGAACTTCCGGTGATAGAAGGAAGTGTTGATGAAGAAAGCTACATTCTTGGCGCAGGTGATCAGTTCCGAATTTCAATCGACGACATCCAACCTATAGTTCTTGAATCTGCTATCAGCCCTGACGGTTTTCTGTTAATTCCAAAAGTTGGAACTTTGCAACTAACGGGCACCACTTTGAAAGATGCTAAAACGCAGATTAGTCGTGAGGTCTCAAAAAGATTCAAAGGGAGGGAGGTATTAGTAACCCTTTCAGGGATACGGAAAATAAAGATTTCCATTTACGGTGAGGTGCTAAAGAAGGGGAGCAAAATAATCTTTGCTAACTCAAGATTAAACGATATTTTAATGGATGGCGGTTTCACACCAAGTGCAAATATTCGCAACATCAGAATTATTTCCAAGAATGGGGAGGCAAGTACAATTGATCTCCTTTCTTTTGTTCGTTTAGCCGACAGAAGCCAAAACCCTGTTCTGCAGGATGGTGATTATGTGATGGTTGATAAACTTGATAAAGTTGTTACCTTGCTTGGCATGGTGAAATATCCGGGTGTTTATGAATATCGTGAGAATGAATCGTTAGAAAACCTTATAAATATTGCAGGTGGTTTTTTGGATGCGGCGTTTACAGATACGCTTGAAATAATACGGTTTGACTCTAACGGTAAATCACAGTTGAGTGTCAGAAACAGCAAAACGGCACTTTTCTCCCAAAACTTTACTCTTCAAAACAGTGACAGGGTTATTGTTCGATCAAAACCTGAATACTTGGAAGAGAAAATAGTTACAATTTCAGGTTATGTTAAATTCCCCGGTCCTTACAAAATTAAAGAGGGTGAAACAAAGCTTTCGGAAATTATCCCTGAAGCCGGTGGATTTTTAGAAAACGCATCATTGGAAGATTCTTATGTTATTCGTAATACCGGCACTTCAGATTACGATCCGGAATATGAACGAATCAAACTTATCCCAAGAAAAGACATGACGGACGATGAATATGACTATCTTAAGTCGCGCTCTCGTCAAAGAAAGGGAAGAATCACTATTGATTTTATCAAAGTGTTCGATAAAAAAACTGACGATCTGTTGCTGAAAAAAAACGACCAAATAATTGTGCCTGAAAAAAAACAATACATTACGATAATAGGTCAGGCGGTTTCACCGGGTAATATTGAGTACCACAAAGGGAACTCAATAATGGATTACATCGAACGAGCCGGAGGTTTTGGTTGGCGCGCGGAAGAAGACGACATTAGAGTTATTAAAAGTAAAACCGGCGAGTGGATCGAAGCCAATGACGAGGTGGAACTTGAACCTGGAGATACTATCTGGATTCCGGAAAAGCCTCAGGCGCCAAAATTTTGGGATGTGTTTAAAGATTCTCTTCTTATCTTCAGCCAATTAGCAACAGTAATCGCTGCAACAGTGGCTGTTATTGTGAGTTTAAGATGATCAAAGCGATTGTTTCGACTTTGTTCCGGAATTTAATAAAAATAATTGCGATAAGTGGCGTTGCACTTATCGTTTACACTGTTGGGCTTTATTTTATTTATCCTGTTTCTTTCACGGCTTGGACCTCGGTTCTCCCACCCGATGTTCAAAAAAATCAGGGATTAGCCGGTTTGCTTGGAGCGCAAGATTTTGGTGCAATTCTGGGTGGTGCCGGTTCTGCATCATCACAATTGTATGGTGAGATATTAAAAAGCAGGTCAACTGCGGAATATGTAGCCTCCAAAATTAATCTTACAAACTACTACGGAAATATCCCTAAAGTGGAATTATACGAAAAATTCACTCGTGATCTTGAAGTAGAAGTTACAAAAGAAGGTATAATAAAGATTGGTTTCACCGCAAAAACGGGGTATTTTGGCAGAGACCCAAAAGATAAAAAAGCAGCCGCTGAATTTGCAACTTTAATTTCAAACACCTGTGTGCTGGCGCTTGATTCTATAAATCGTCATACGATGCACAACAAAGCGAAGCTCACACGCGAATTTATTGAAACACGCCTTAACAGCACAAAGCAAGAACTTGACAGCGCAGAGCACGCACTCGCAAAATTTCAAGCTGAACATAAAACAATCTCATTGCCCGATCAGCTAAAAGCCGCGATAGATGCCGCCGCAAAAGTGAAAAGTGAAATAATAACTGCTCAAATTGAGTTAGAGTATCTTTTAAAAACTGTAAGCGAAGACGCACCCGAGGTGGTTGCTGCAAAATCTAAATTGGCGTCACTTCAGAAAGAGTACAATAAATTCCAGACAAACTCCGATGAAATTTTTGTCGGTTTTAAAGATGCACCACTTCTGGGGGTGCAACTTTCTGATAAATATCGTGAAGTTAAAGTACTTTCAGAGGTTTATCTTCTTTTACAACAGCAATATTTCAAAGAAATGATCCAGGAACAAAAGGATATTCCAACTCTCGAAGTATTGGATGAAGCTATCCCTCCCATAAAAGCTTCTTCGCCTAACATGTTATTTTCAATGGTTACTGCCGGGCTACTCTTCTTTCTGTTAACATTTCTATATTACTTCAAAAAGGAAGATGAAGTAAAGAAATATCTTGGCTGACAATAACCCCTCTACGGTCGAGTTATGAACACCAGACTAAAAAAGATTTTTACCGGAGTCAGCGGGGCGGCTCTGATAGTTGTTCTTGCCCAGCTGTTATCAAAAGGAACGGGGTTTTTCAGGGAGGCGCTTTTTGCAGGTGAATTTGGTGTCGGGAAAGATTTTGAATTTTACCTTATTGCTTATACTATCCCCGGAATAATCAACAGTGTTCTGTTTTATCAGGCGCAGAATTATTTTATCCCGATTTACAACGAGTTAAAACAAAAAAAATCCGAAGAAGCCTCAAGTTTTCTGACATCTTCTTTCTTTTTTTTCACCATATTTGTAACAATACTTGCAGCGGCTCTTTACTTTTTAACAAAACCGATAGTTGGGCTATTTTTATCAAACCTTTCTTTTGCCGATTTTGCAAAAGTATCCATACTCTTTCAATTTGCATTGATAACGCTGCCACTCAGTGGGATGATAAGCGTCCTTTCCGCTTGGTTGGTTGCAGAGTTAAAGTTTACCGTTACCTATTTTTCTCAAATTTGGACAAATATTTCAATTATCGCCGTTGTTTTCTTTTTTGGTGAGCAACTTGGAACGATGGCAATAGTTGTTGGATTTGTAGCCGGAAATTTCCTGCAACTCCTTAATTTATTTTGGGGCGGTAAACCTTTATTGAACAGTGGTTTCAGATTAAAATTTGCTTTCACCGGAAAAATGGTTTGGTTTGTTTTTCTCAACACCCTTTTTGTGGAAATTGCCGGGCAGCTGTTTATTTTTATCGATCGTCTGTTTTACTCAAACACCGATCCGGGTGGAATTGCTGCTTTGAATTATTCTACGATTATCTATCTTCTTCCGCTTTCAACCTTTACAGCCGCATTGGGGAGTGCGCTTTTGCCGGATTTTTCAGAGAATGTTGCAAAGGGGGATGTGCGGGAAGCAAACGCAAAATTTACAAAGGCGATTGAGGTTATCTTTCTGTTGTTCATACCGGCAACAGTTGTTTTCATTTTTTCAGGTCAGGATATAATCAGCCTGATTTTTCAGCGGGGGAAATTCGATGTTAATTCAACTATTATGACTGCGGAGACACTTCTGTTCTATTCTTTGAGCTTAATATTCTACGCAATTTTCGCCATAGGCATTAAATACGCTTACAGTCTAAAAGGAAGTGGTGTTTTGGTCATTATTTCCATTGTGGGTTTAATTGCAAAATATCTTTTCTCCTTTCTGCTTTCACACGAAATGAAGCAAAACGGGTTGGCGCTTGCTACATCGCTAACTTATATAACTCAATCGTTGCTTTGTGTTTTTTACATCTACAAAAGTGCAAATTTTAGAGTGAACAAAGATTTAGCCAAAAATTTTACTTTGGTTTCTTTATGGTCCGGGGTTGTATTGGGGGTTAGTCTATTTTTAATCAGTCAGTTCAAATTGACCTCATTGGTTCTGCCTTTTGGTTTTATCTTACTGTATCCGATAATTTTACATCTGACAAAAAACAGAGTTTATGGCGAGATCACATCTAAATTCATTGGACCTCGATAACAGCAAGATTCTTCAAACCCTTACGAAGATCGTCGTTTGGAAACTGAAATTATTATCCCGTGTTTTTTCAAACCGGTCTGAAGATATTCTGTTGATCTCTTTGAACAATATCGGTGATACAATACTTTCACTTCATGCTTTTAGAGCACTTCGCAAAAATTTACCGAACCGGAAAATAAAAGTTTTAACTTACAACGATTTGCGCTTTCTTTTTGAGAGAGAACCGGGATATTCCGGAAATAGTAAGGATTACAGTGGTAACTCAACAGGGGTTGAAAAGAACAGTAGCCCAAATGAGATTAAGGATAGCGGTCCTACCGAAACCATAAACCGATCAAATTCGCCCGTAAACATCGAATTTGAGATTATCGGGGTTCAAAAAAGTGATTTTCGAGCGGGGTTAAGATTTCCTTCGTGGGAATTGATAAAAAAAGTAAGAAAGCTAAAATGTGGGGTAGTGTTAAATTTTTCTGAAAACCCTGCTTCTGTGTTTACTATGTTGTTTTCAGGCGGAAAGAAATTTTACGGAGTTTCGCGGGAAGCTTATAAAACCGGCTACACCTCATACCGATTAAAAAGAGATACGCCCCATCTTATCGACATCTATTTTGATGCACTTGAAAGCTTTATCTCAATTGATCGCACCAAAACTGACCGCGTTTTGCCCTTGCGAAAAAACAGAGGTAAAGAGATAATAATAACCCCTTTTGCCGGCTGGGATGAAAAAATGTGGGGTTTGAAGAAAACAATCGAACTTGCTTTCAGGCTTTCGGAGAAACATCCCGTTAATTTTGTTGTAGAGAAAGGGCGCCTAACCGATGATGTGCTGGCGATGATTTCCGGTAAAAACCTTAGAACAACCGAATTGGAATCGATCGGTCAGTATCTGCCACAACTTGAAAAAGCAGCGATGATGATTGCAAACGACACGGGACCCATCCATCTCGCAGCGTGGTTTGGGCTTCCTACAGTGGCTATTTTTGGACCTACAAACCCCCTTTTCTGCAAACAACCGGGCGACCATCACATCGCAATAATGAAAAAATTAGATTGTTCGCCCACAAGGTTTAACTATTGTTATCTTGATGCGGGGAGAAGCTGTCCTCATCGTGAATGCCTCACCCGGATAACGGTGGAGGAGGTTGAAAAGGCCGCCCTTGACCATCTGAGTAAATACGGTTAGTGGGTTGTGGAAAATGAAGCGTTTTCGGTGGTGCAGGGTAGTTTTAATCTTTTGCGCATTAAACTCTGCGTACTTTGCGCAATCATCATCATGGGAGCGGCGGGTTGAGCTAATACCCGTTAAAGTTAGTAATAATTATGAAATAAATGCTGTTGGTATTAAACCCGGCAGTGAGATACTAACTATTCGCGATAAAATACTGCTAAAATCAGACTACAAGATTGATTATCTTCTTTCCACATTTTCACTTTCTGAAGAACTTGCCTATTCAATTTTTGACACAATAAAAGTTGAATATCTAACGCTGAACACCTCACTTTCGAAAGTTTACAAAAAAAGAGAATTAATTTCCTTTACAACCGTCGCTGGTGAGGATACAATTAAGGTTTTCAAAGGGTTTGAGAGCATTTTATCACCTGATAACATTTTCGGGCCTAATATACAAAAAAGTGGAACTTTGGTAAGAGGGTTTACTTTCGGGACGAACAAAGATCTCTCACTGCAAAGCGGGTTGAAATTGCAGTTAAGCGGCAAACTTTCCGATGATATTGAAATAGTTGCAGCACTTTCGGATGAAAGCACACCAATTCAACCGGAAGGGAACACAGAGCGCTTAGATGAAATTGATAAAGTTTTCATTCAAATAACTCATCCTAACGCAAAAGCTGTGTTTGGTGACTATGATTTAAATTCGTACCGTGGCGAATTTGGCAAACTAAGCAGGAAACTGCAGGGGCTTTACGGTGAAGCAAAAGTTGGGGAGTTTACCGGCTATTTTTCAGTGGCAAGTTCCCGAGGCAGGTTTAACACGAACAGTTTTGCAGGAATAGAAGGAGTGCAGGGACCATACAGGTTAACAGGCATAAATGGAGAACGCGACATAATAATTATTGCCGGTTCTGAGAGGGTGTTTCTGAACGGCGAAGAAATGAAGCGCGGCGAAAACAACGATTACACAATCGATTATTCAGCTGGTGAGTTGGTGTTCACCACAAAACGGGTGATCACCTCATCATCCCGAATTAACATCGATTTTGAATATTCAGACAGAAAATACAGCAGAAATTTCTTTTCAGCCGGTACTGATGGTGCATTTTTCGGCTCAAAATTAAAATACAGCCTGCAATTCGTTCAGGAAAGTGATGATAAAGATAACCCGATCGATTTCTCACTTTCTGACTCTGATAAAGAAATTTTAAGAAGTGCCGGCGGTGACAGAACAAAAGCCGTGAAGCCGGGGGAAAGGCTGGCTGACCCCGATTCTACCGGCAGACGAAACGGCTTATATTCAATCAGAGACACCGTTATTGGCGGTGAACTGACCTCGTATTATCTCTATGAACCCGGCGCGGATTCAGCAATATACAATGTCTCGTTCAGTTATGCCGGTCCGGGAAATGGTGACTACACTCGCGAAACAATCGGCAAGTTTAGGTTTGTCGGTAAAGGGCAGGGGTCTTACTTGCCACTAATCTTCATTCCGTTGCCGGAGAAACGACAAGGCGGAAATTTTTTGGTCGAATACCGCCCGGTTAAATTTTTTGGCGTCAAAGCAGAGATAGCGTTCAGTGACCTGAATAAAAACCGGTTTTCCGAACTCGCAGGAACCGCTTCAACCGGTTATGCACGAAATATTGAGCTGCTTTTCAACCCGACACAATTTTCGGTTTTTGATATGAAGTTGAACTCTTTTTCGCTAAAATATCGTGAACGCTTTGTTCAGGCTGATTTCAGTTCACCGGATCGTTTCAACACTGTTGAATTTGACAGGGACTACAACACCGGCAGTGTCACCACAAAAGCAGATGAAACTTTGAGAGAAGCGGGATTTTCTTTTTATCCGATTGCGGGAAATGGTGTCGATCTTTCATACGGTTACTTAAAGCGGGGCGATAACTTTAAGTCAGAAAGACTTAACGGTACGATTAAATCGTACGATGATGAAAACAGGGATATATCTTACACAGCGGATTTGGTAACAAGTGAAAACTCACTGCTTAATAGTGTATGGCTGAAACAAAACGGGGCAGGCAACTGGAAAGCGGGATTTATAAATCTGGGTGCTTTTTTTGAAAGTGAAATTAAAAGAGAAAAAATAGGCAACTCCGACTCATTGCTTGCGGGAAGTTTTTATTTTTATGAAGCGGGTCCTTTGCTTGAAATTCCTTCATTATGGGGGTTAAACCTTACCGCAAAAATGACTTTTAGAGAAGACGAAACCGCTCTTTCCGGCATTTTTCTGAAAGAATCAAGAACTTCGGGGCAGGAGTTAGGTCTTAAATATTCGACAGGCAGAGCGTTCAACACTGAAATATCGGTTGCGATCAGAGATAAAAGATTCAATTCTGAATTCAAACAACTGGGTTTTACTGATAATCAAACTGTGTTGTTGAGGATGAGAAGCAGGATTTCTGTTTTGAACAACGGTTTTAACGGTGATCTCTTTTACGAAGCTTCAACCCGTCGTGCTTCCGTGTTGGAGCGAGTATTTATTAAAGTTGAAAAAGGAACGGGAAATTACATCTATTTGGGCGATCTTAACGGTAACGGCTTATATGATGAAAATGAATTTCAGCCTGCTATTTACGACGCCGATTTTATTGCAGTAACACTTCCAAGCGAAGAGCTTTATCCGATAATTGATCTTAAAACCGGGTTCAGATTCAAACTTCAGTTTGCAGACTTAGCTTCTGCCGGAATTAGTTTTCTGAAGCCGCTTAAATTCATCTCAACTGAAACAACCGTGAGGGTTGAAGAGAACAGCAAAGACAAAAATATAGAAAACATTTATCTTCTAAAATTATCTCACTTTTTAGATGAAAAGAATACTATCAGAGGAGCACAATCAATTCTCCAGGATATTTTTATTTTTGAAAACAGCTCGGATTTAAACTTTAGATTACGCTTTAACGAACGAAACTCATTAACTGAATTTAGCGGTGGTACGGAAAAAGGGCTATATGGCGAAAAAAGTATAAGAGCGCGAATGAAATTGGTGAAAGAATTTAGCATTCAGGCTGATGTGGTCTTCGGAACAAATAATATGGCTGCACCTCCGGCTTCATTAAGGAACAGAAAAATTAAATCAACCGACTTAATTTTTGATTTTTCTTATCGACCTGAATATTACATAGAAACGGGAGTTGTTTTTAAGACCTGTAACTCAACTGATGAATTTCCGCTAAATCCATCGGAAGTTAAAACCAACAGCCAAATATTGCGTGTTAACCTTTCGTTTGCCGGCACGGGGCGTTTAAGGTTCGAAGTGGAAAGAACGGAACTGATTGTCAACGATGCTGAAAATTTTCTTCCGTTTGAATTAACTAACGGCAATATGGTTGGTAAAAATTACTATTGGAGACTTAATTTTGATTATCGGGTTTCGGCAAATTTGCAAAGTACGCTCGGGTACGATGGCAGATCGCAAGGTGGCGGGCGGGCTATTCACACGGCGCGGGCAGAAGTCCGAGCTTTTTTCTAAGTTTATTAGGTCGCAAAATGGATATTATTGATGATATTATTGAGGCGCATTTATTCAGGATTAAAGAGGGAAAACTTGAATTCCTTTTGTTAAAACGGGCGGCTTCAGAAAGTTTATATCCGGGGTTGTGGCAACCAATTACCGGAAGAATGAATCCCGGTGAAAAGGCTTGGGAGGCTGCAATTCGTGAAATTAAAGAGGAAACAGGGATTATACCCGAAGCATTTTGGGTTGTGCCAAATGTTAACTCATATTATAATCCGGTGAAAGATACTGCCAGCATAATCCCGGTTTTTGCCGGGAGAGTAGCCGAGAGCTCGACAGTGAAAATTTCAAGTGAGCATGATGATTATCGTTGGGCAACGCTTGAAGAAACGCTGCCGTTGTTTGCATGGCCCGGACAGAGAAACTCTGCAGCCATTATTCAACAATATGTGTTTGATGAGAAGTTTTTCTTTGAATTAGTGAGATTGATTTAGAAAAAGTGGCGCATCGTAACTCCTGAACCTGTATTAATCATTTTTATTTGATATTCATCAGGCTGAATTAAGTTAAAAAACATTGTGTTTCTTCACACATAAAAAAAAATAATAAATTTGCTGTAAGCAGAAATAATTTATTAAGTTACAAGGTTGTAATTTTTTTATTTTTGCAAAAAATCATTGTTTAAGGAGGCGTTGTTGAGCCTGTTAATTGTCGGTTCCCTTGCGTTTGATTCAGTTTCCACACCATTTAAATCAGTTGAGAACGCCCTTGGCGGATCCGCTACCTACATATCACTTTCGGCAACATATTTTACGGGGCCTGCATACATAGTTGGTGTTGTAGGTGACGATTTCCCCAAAAAATATATCGATCTTTTAGAGTCGCACAATGTAAATTTATCAGGAGTACAAATAGTAGAAGGAGGTAAAACATTCCGCTGGGCAGGTAAGTATCATTACGATCTTAACACTCGGGATACACTTCTGACAGAACTTAATGTTTTCGAAACCTTCAACCCCGAAATTCCCGAAAAGCTGAGAAAATCCACTTATATTTGTCTCGGAAACATCGATCCAACACTTCAGTTGAAAGTTCTTGATCGTCTTGAAAACGCACAATTTGTTGTTTGCGACACGATGAACTATTGGATAGAAGGTAAAAAAGAAGAATTGTTGAAAGTGCTTAAAAGAAGTGATGTTCTCATAATTAATGATTCAGAGGCTCGGCTGCTTTCAAATGAGCCAAATTTGATTAAATCAGCAAAAGTGATCCGCGAAATGGGTGCAAAGATTTTGATCATTAAAAAAGGTGAGCATGGCGCTCTTCTCTTCATGGAAGATACTGTGTTTTCTGCACCGGCATATCCTTTGGAGATGATAAACGACCCAACAGGTGCGGGGGATACATTTGCCGGTGGCTTTATCGGGTATTTGCATAAAACACAAGACCTTTCTCCGGAAAATATAAAAAGAGCGGTTGTTTACGGCAGCACTATGGCGTCGTTCTGCGTTGAGCAGTTTAGCACCGAAGCGTTGGTCAACCTTTCATTTCTTAGAATTCAAGATCGTTACAGAGAATTTATGACAATCTCTCGTTTTGATGACATCTGATAATTATTTTTCATTGAAATTTGAAAGCGGCTATTTAGTTTACCTTGACCAGACAAGGTTGCCATCCATTGAATCCTACATTACAACTGACGATTACAAAAGAGTTGCAGAATCGATAAAATGCCTTGAAATCAGGGGAGCGCCATTAATTGGAATTGCAGCTGCGTATGCGCTCGCTCTTTCTCAAAAAGAAGCTTATTGCGAAGATGTTTTCAACGAAGCTTTTTCTGTTTTGGCAAGCACACGCCCTACTGCCGTTAATCTTTTTGTTGCTTTGAACAGAATGAAAAGTTTGCACGATAGATTGCCGGAAAAAGATAGAAATTTTGGTAATTTTTGTAGGGAAGCAATGTCAATCCACCGGGAGGATGAGCTAATGTGTGAAGCTATTGCACAAAACGGAGCTGATATACTTCCTGATGATTGCACAATCCTGACGCATTGTAACACAGGTAAATTAGCGACCGGTGGAATAGGCACAGCTTTCGGGGTAATCAGGCGTGCTTTTGAGCAGGGAAAAATAAAAAAGGTTTATGCCGATGAAACCCGCCCGCTTTTTCAGGGGTTGCGTCTCACTTCGTTTGAGCTTCACAAGACAGGTATTCCTTACACTATTATTACTGAATCAACTGCCGGGGTTTTAATTCGGGATAAAAAGATAAATGCTGTAATAACCGGTGCGGACAGAATAGCCCGCAATGGCGACGCAGCGAACAAATTGGGCACTTTTACCTTATCCGTTTTATGCAAACACCATGGTATTCCGTTTTTTATCGCTGCACCTTCAACAACAATTGATTTAGAAGCAAAAGCTTTTTCAGATATTCCAATTGAAGAAAGAAAAGGGGATGAACTTCTCCGGTATCTGGATAAAACTTACAGCAACCAACACTTCGAAGCATACAACCCATCCTTTGATGTTACACCGGCAGAAAATATAGACGGAATCATAACTGAAAAGGGTGTTTTTCGTTATCCTTTTTCCTTTAAGTGATGCGCAGCGGGTTAGTGCAAACGGAGGCAATTGTACTCTCCAAAATAAAATATTCTGATTCAAGCAACATAATTTCCTTTTACACGAAAGAACGGGGAAAAATTAACGGGTTGGTTAAAGGCGCTCGAAGCATGAAATCGAAGACAGGGCTTGCAACAGATGTTATGAATATAGTTCAGCTGTTTTATTATGAAAAAGAAGGTCGGGAACTTTACACAATTAACTCGGCTGAATTAGTTTTTCACCCAAAAGAAACCCTTTCAGATTTGAGGATGCTGGCATATTCCTCAGCAATCTTAGAATTGGTGAAAGAACTCACTGTGCCGCATGAAGAAAATGAACGCCTTTACAGGGGAACTGATAGAATTTTGCGGTTGATTGAATTTAAGGAAGAAGACCCACAACTGTTATTTCTGCGCTATTTTTTCTTTCTTTTGGATGAATCGGGTGTAGGGATACATTGCGAATCGTGTGCAGCATGTGGATGCAAAATTGGTGACGAAGTGTCGGTGGTGGAAAAGGATGAACCCGCCACCGGCAAGGGAAATAGCGGAAGTAATGAACCCGCCTCCGGCAAGGAAGGGGTGGGAAGCAAAGAACCCACAACCGACACTAAAGTGGATAACACTTACGGTGGAGCAATCCGATTTGATTCCGGTTATGGAATTTTATGCGAGAAATGCGCTTCTGAAAAAAGAAGAGGAATTTTAATTTCGATGGAACTTTATGGTGCTATTGTTTGTCTAATTACGGGTAAAAAGTTAGGCAAAGTTGAACAAAAACTGCTTAATGATTTAGTTCATATTTTGGAAACATACACCAGAACCCATTTTGAAACTTTTAAAGGCTTGAAAGCATTAAAGATATTAGGAGACTTATAGATAAACATTTTTACACTTTTTATCTATCAACATAATCAAATAGGATTGTAACATGAGAGGAAAGAGTATTCTTGGGGCGTTAGCCCTGATAGTTCTTGGCATTTTGTTCGGTGCGGTTCTCGTTTCCGGTTTTGGCTGGGTTAAACCCGGTTTAGCGGATGTAAAATTGGGTGCAGACAAATCGCCTGTGATGGCAAATGCTGATTTAAACAATTTTAGCCAAGCGTTCATAGATGTTTCAGAAAAAGTAACCCCATCGATCGTGCAAATTAATGTGGTAGCCGAATCAAAAGGTGGAAGTGGTGGGTTCGATTTCTTTCCGTTCGATCTGGGTGGTGGCTCACAGGAAACTGAAGGTTCAGGAAGTGGTATTATAATCAGCAACGACGGTTATATTCTGACAAACAACCATGTGGTTGAGAGCGCAAAAAAGGTTGAAGTTATACTGAATGACCGAAGGAAATTTGATGCAAAGGTGGTTGGAACAGACCCGTTAACAGACCTTGGAGTAATAAAAATTAACGCTACAAATCTTCCTGCCGCATATTTAGGAAACAGTGATGAATTAAAGGTTGGGCAGTGGGTAATGGCTATTGGTAACCCCCTTTCCCTTTCTTCCACCGTTACTGCGGGCATAATCAGTGCGCTTAACAGAGGGTCACTTCGTTTAATCAACGACAGTTACGGGGTGGAGAACTTCATCCAAACAGACGCTGTTATTAATCCGGGGAACAGCGGTGGTGCACTTGTTGATCTGAATGGTGCTGTAATTGGAATTAACACTGCAATTGCGTCAAGAACGGGGACATATATCGGCTACGGATTTGCTATTCCGATTAATCTCGCACAGAATGTAGCAAAAGACCTGATTGCCAACGGCAAAGTAAATCGCGGGTATATTGGTGTTCAGATTAGAGAAATTGACGCGGCACTTGCAAAATCTCTGGGGCTTGATAAACCAACCGGTGTTATTGTTGAGAAAATTGTTGAAGGTGGGGCAGCCGCTTCCGCTGATGTGAAAAAAGGTGATGTTATCCTGAAAGTGGACGATAAAGTGGTTAATGCTCCGAACACACTTCAAAGCTATATTGCCGGAAAGTCTGCCGGAACAAAAGTTAACCTTACTATTTGGAGAGACGGTAAAGAGATAACCAGAACAGTCGTTCTGAAACCAAGGGATGAATCAACTGAAGTGGCAAAAACTGACAAAAGCAGCCAACAGCAAGACGAAGGCCTTCCCTCGGAATCTTTAAAATTTGATGAAATTGGCTTAACCGTAAGAAATCTTAATGCAGCAGAATTGAAAAAATACAACCTTGATAATGGTGTTTTGATTTCTGATGTTAAACCCTACAGCATTGGCTACGACCAAGGACTCGGAAGAGGAATTGTGATCACTAAAGCTGACAGAAAAGAAATTAACAATGTGAACGATCTGCAAAAGATCATAAACAACAGCAAAGGAAAAGCCCTTCTCTTAGAAGTTGCCGATGCGAACGGCAACTCAAGATTTGTTGGGATTGAAATTCCAAAATAATTTTATCTGCTCGGAGGTTACCTTATTAATCGCGAATAAGCTTTAGCCTTTTGAAAAACAGTTTTTCTTAGTTGGAAATCATTTGGTAAATCAAAAATGCCGGTCTTAACCGGCATTTTTTTATTTTTAGCAAAACAAATTTGGAAATTATGTCACAAATCAGATATTTGACGGCGGGAGAGTCGCACGGTAAAACATTAGTGTTGATAATAGAGGGTTTTCCCGCAAATTTAGAAATAGATACGGAAGAGATAAACAGAGAGTTGAAAAGACGCCAAAGCGGTTACGGGCGTGGCGGCAGAATGAAAATAGAAAAAGACACGGCTGAAATTGTTGCAGGCGTCCGGTTTGGTAAAACAACGGGAGCACCAATTTCAGTTTTAGTAAGGAACAAAGACTGGGAAAACTGGGGTGCAAAAATGTCGGTTTTTCCGGTTGATGAAAAAATAACAAAGATTGAAAAGATAACGATACCGCGCCCGGGTCACGCTGATTTGGTAGGTGTAACTAAATACGACCTTGATGATATTCGTAATTCAATCGAACGGTCGAGCGCCCGGGAGACGGCGGTTAGAGTGGTTGCCGGCTCATTTGCGAAGCAATTACTTCGAAATTATGGTGTTAAAATTTCAAGTTTCGTTGAAAATATTGGTGGAATTTCAGGTTCGGGCGATCTATACGATAGACTAATGTTAAAAGAAGCTGGAGATTTTGATAGCCAAATTAAAACAGCTGAAAAAAGTGAGCTGCGCGTAACACTTCCGGAGATGGAAAAAGAGATAAAAGACCGGATAAAACAGGCGAAGAAAGAAGGGGATACGCTCGGGGGGCTGTTTGCTGTTGTGGCTGAGGGTTTGGTGCCGGGTGTGGGCAGTTTCGTTCATTACGATAGAAAACTTGACTCGGAAATTGCGCAGGCGATGGTTTCAATTAACGCAGTGAAAGCGGTTGGAATTGGTGCCGGGTTTGATGTTGCTGCTACCCCCGGTTCGGAACTTCACGACGAAATAATTTTGGAAAATGAAAAAATCGTTCGGAAAACAAACCGCGCCGGTGGAATTGAGGGTGGCACCACAAACGGTGAAAATATTTTGGTTAGAGTGGCAATGAAACCTATAGCCACTTTAATGATGCCGTTGAGAAGCGTTGACCTTTCCAATTTTCAAGAGTTGCAAGCAAGGCGGGAAAGAAGTGATTTTACAGCGGTTCCTGCATGTTCAGTAATAGGCGAAGCAGTTTTAGCGTGGAGTCTGGCTAAGTTCTATTTGGATAAATTTGGGGGCGATTCAGTGAGTGAATCGGTTACTAACTTCACACATTACAAAGAGAATATTCATAAGCGTCTGAGAGAAAACTTTGGGCAATAAAATTTTATTCATGTCTTTTACATTTAACCCGTTTGATGAGAACACCTACATCATTCATGACCCCGTTACACTTGAAGCAGCGGTGATAGACCCCGGTTGCTTTTCGGCTGAAGAGGAGAAAGAAATAGAAAGTTACATCAAGGGTGAGCGGCTGAATATCAAGTATTTGATTAACACTCATTGTCATATCGATCATATTTACGGCAATAATTTTGTTAACCGAAAGTATAACCCGGAATATTTAATACCGGAAAAAGACCTTTTTCTGCTCGAAAACGCACAGAAAATGGGCATTTCATTCGGAGTTTACATCGAAAATGTAGATCCGCCAACCGGATTTTACGATGAAAGCACAAAAATTTCTTTGGGTGAGTTTACGCTAAAACCACTTTTCACACCGGGGCACACTCCGGGTGAATACTGCCTTTATGAAGAAAAGAGTGGGATACTTATTGCCGGTGATGTTCTCTTTGAAGGAAGTATCGGCAGAACCGATCTTTGGGGTGGTAACCATCAGACACTGCTGGATTCAATTCACTCTGAACTATTGATTCTTCCGGATGAAACAATAGTCCTGCCCGGACACGGTAACCTTACGAGGATAAGAGTTGAACGGGAGCACAACCCGTTTTTACAATAAGCAGCATTTCAGTCTGACTATAATTTTTTATAAATTTGGGGAGGGAGTTTGCCGGTTTATTATTTGTAATTAATTAAAGTGAATTGCAAAAAAAAATCCAATAATTGCAGGGAATTGCAGGGAATTGCAAATATTTGCAGATTTGCAGAACCAATTCCCAACGATTTAATGATATTGGGCTTTGGTGTAGGAGTTTGTTGTTTATTTTATTACTGATTTTCTCCCGAGTGTATGGCACTAATCTGTTTGAACTGCGGGTGCTTAATTTCTTTTAAATTAAAAACCGACTGAAAAATGAAAAAACTTATATTATTTTCCCTGTTATTTTTACCGATAACCTCCGTTTATTCTCAACCTCATTTTGACACAGTTACAAATCTTCAGATGGGAATGGGTATTTTTTACACAAGATATGCCGAATACAGCAAGCCTTGGAATATTTATGTGTTAGAAATTGATATGAGTGTACCCTACAACTCAATCGAAACTATTAAAGCGAACGATCGTTTAGCCGGCTACGAAAAAACAAGTTCGATGGCACGCCGTCGGAGTTATCCCGGTCATATTGCGGTTGGTGCAATAAACGGTGACTTTTACGGCGGGACCGGCATCCCGATCAATATTCAAGTTCGGGACGGTAAGATTCTACGGCGCCCGGGCATTTCTTCCGCAATAGGTTTCACTGATCAGCAAAGCCCAACGATTGCAAGATTCAACTTTTCCGGGTTGGTGAAAAAAGGTTCGGCTACAAGAACCATTAACGGAGTGAATGAGACGCGCGGAACCGACCAACTGATACTTTTTAATAAATTTCTCGGAGCAACTACAGGTACCAACAGCTATGGTACCGAAGTAGCCCTTCAGAATATAACGCCATGGTATGCAAATGATACCGTTGTTTGTGTTGTAGTTAATAAGTTGTCAGGCGTGGGGAACATGGCTATCGGGGATTCGGTAACAATTCTTTCAGGAAACGGAACAGCCGGAACATGGTTGAATAACAACCTTTCAGTCGGAGATACTGTTAAAGTGTATCAGGGATTAAGCCCCGGATTGGGGCGGATTAAAGAAGTAATAGGCGGGCTTCCCAAAATAGTTCATTTTGGTGCTGACTATGTGGATCAGGGTTATTTGGAAGAAGGAGGACCCAGCCACACTTACGAAAGACACCCCCGTACTGCAGTCGGCTTTTCTCAGGATTCTTCAAAAATTTATTTTGTGGCAGTCGATGGGCGCTCTGCGCAAAGTATTGGGATGACGCTTCACGAATTAGCAGATTTTATGCAGCGAATCGGGGTATATCACGCTGTTAATTTGGACGGAGGTGGTTCAACTACTTTTGTAGTTCGGGATTCAATAATGAATGTGGTATCAGATGGTTTGGAAAGAGCCGTATCAAATTCGCTTGCCGTGTTTACTTCCGCGCCACAAGGGTCGTTAAACAAGGTTAGGATTTCACCGGGTTCGTTCCGTTTGTTTCACGGCGAGTCGGTGTCTTTCACAATTCATGGCTTTGACGAGTGGTTCAACCCTGTTGCAGTGAACCAGGCGGAGGCTCAGTTCAGCGTTGACCCCGGGATTGGGGTTCTTAACGGAAATAAATTAACAGCAGGTAACGATCCCGATACCGGTTATGTCTATGTGAACTACAATGGTTTTCGTGATTCTGCACTGATTGTTGTTAAAGGAATAACAAAGATAGAAGTGTCGCCCAAATTTTCGGTTTCTGATACTTCACAGACCATTGTAATCAAAACTCAGGCATGGGATCTGGACGGCACACCGCGCAACATAGCTGCAAATCAATATTCGTGGAGTGTTTTGGACCCTGCTCTCGGTACCGTGGACTCAACCGGGAGGTTCAAAGGGAAGGCTGCCGGAACGGCGAAAATTGTAGCTGACCACAGAGGCAACCGTGATACCGCAACGGTGGAAATTGAAATTGGCACCAATAATAGAATTCTGAGTGGACTGGATAACCTTGCCGGCTGGAGCTTTCAATATATTATGACCGATTCAACCGGAACAAATGTATCCGTTTCAAACGATACATACACAACCGCGCCCGGCTCTTTCAAAATTGATTATAAATACACCTACGAACCGGGGCAATTTTATTATATCTATTTGAAAAATGATATCCCTGTCTTTGGGGTGCCCGATTCCATTCATTTAGATGTTAAATCTGATGGCCAACAGCACCACATCACTTATTATGTTACCGATGAGAATGATGAGCCGTACAGAATAACAATGGCGCAATATGTTACTTCTTTGGACTTTGAAGAAACCAAAACGGCAATCAGCAGAGCAGTTCCTGCGGCAACAACCGGAACATTTTATTTTCCGATTCGCATGAAAGAAATTCAAATTAAACTGGGGAATACCAAGGTGCCGGGGCAGGTGTATTCAGGAACTATTTATTTGGATAATTTGCAGGTTTCATACCCGGGAGGAACACCTGTTTCAATCAAGAATGAAGAATTTAGCTTACCCGACCAATTTATGATAACGGGTAATTATCCCAATCCTTTCAATCCGGTTACAAAACTTTTGTATTCTTTGGATAAACCGGGAGTTACAAATTTAGAAATCTACGACATTACCGGTGCAAAAGTATTCACTTTGGTGAACTATTGGCAACCTGTTGGCAAATATGAAATCAACTGGAATGCCTCGCAACTGCCGAGTGGTGTTTATTTAGCAAGGTTGGAACAGAACGGACGAACAATTACACACAAAATGCTTCTGCTGAAGTAATTGGTTGAAATAGTTTGTTTGAATGTTTCACAGAAAAGCTTTCGGGCATAATTAGTTGAATAAACCTGCAGAGATAACCTGCATAAAAATCTGTTATCATATCTCGTTCCATAAACCGGCTTAGATAACTTTCTATACTACTACAACAAAAGAGAAAAATTAAAAAGGGCAAGTAAATGATTTCTTAAACATTCACTTGCCCTTTTTTACTCTTTCTTTTTCTCCAATTCGTTAAGTTGGTTATGGGAGAGAAGCCTCACAATGAAGCTTCACCTAAAAATCAACTTTTTCAACCCTTTCTGTTTCTCCAATTCTGTTGGTTGGTTTTTGAAAAAAGACTCTCCCCGGCAACCTCGCGAAGAATCAACTTTTTCAGCCTTTATTTTTTCTCCAACTCGTCAAGGTCCGGAAGAATATTCAATTTTTTGGGCGATAAATATGAATACATAGCCGGAATAATATAAAGTGTAAGAATAGTGGAGAAAATTAACCCACCGATAATTGCAATACCCATCGAAACCCTGCTTTCAGAGCCTGCACCGAGCGCCAAAGCTATTGGTGTAGCACCCAGAATTGTTGAAAGACTGGTCATCAGGATGGGGCGGAACCGAAGTTCTGCTGCTTCTGTAACTGCAACCATAAGTTCAGAACCTGCTTCTCTCCTTTGATTGGCAAATTCTACAATCAAAATTCCGTTTTTGGTTACCAAACCAATCAGCATAATTTGCCCAATCTCACTGAAGATATTTAATGTTTGTCCAAATAGCGAGAGTGACAACACCGCACCTGCAATGGCTAACGGCACTGTGAACATAATTATAAATGGATCGCGAAAACTTTCAAATTGTGCCGCTAAAACCAAATAAATTAAAACAATAGCGAGAAGAAAAGTGAAAAAAAGAGACGAAGAACTGTCAACAAAATCCTGTGAAGCACCCTGCAAAGCCGTTGAGAACTTATCATCCAGGACGCGGTCGGCTATTATATCCATTTCCTTGATACCATCACCAATGGTTTTCCCTTCAGCTAATCCTGCGGAAACAGTAGCGGAGGTAAACCTGTTGAACCGGTAAAGTTGCGGAGGTGAACTCCGTTCATTCAACTGTACAATGTTATCCAGTTGCACCATATCGCCTTTCCCGTTTTTCACGAACATCGAGCGAAGGTCAAGCGGTTTATTCCGGTCTGTTCTTGCCAATTGCCCGATAATTTGATATTGTTTACCGTCTTTAATAAAATACCCGAATCTCTGCCCGCTCAAAGAGAATTGCAGAGTTGTAGCCACATCAGAGACAGAGATACCAAGATTTCTGGCTTTTGAGCGGTCAATTTCAACCACCACTTCCGGCTTGTTAAATTTTAAGTTAACATCCACAACTGAAAAGATGGGGCTTTTTTTCGCCTCTTCCATAAATTTTGGCAAAATATCTCTTATTGCCTCATAATTAGGTGCCTGGATAACATACTGAACCGGTAAACCTCCCCGAGAGCCGCCACCGATCGACTGATCCTGAATTACGATTGTTCTTGCGTCGTTAAGCTCCCGCACCGAGCCTGTAACTGTTTGCGCAATTTCCTGTTGCGAGCGTGTCCGTTCTTCGCGATCTTTTAACAAAACCATCATAAAACCGGAGTTAGTTGAACTTGCGCCAAAACCGGGCGAAGTAACGCTGGTAATATTATCTTTTTCCGGCACTTCTTTTGCAACTCTGTCGTTCAATTTTAACATATAGTGATCCATAAAATCGAAAGATGAGCCTTCAGGCGCAGTAGAACTAATCCTAAACTGTCCTCTGTCTTCCTGTGGCGCAAGCTCAGTTGGTAAGTTGCTGCCAAACCAAAAAATAATAAAAGCAGAAATGGCCATAATCGGAATTGCCAGCCATCTTGCCCGCATAAATGCTTCGAGCGATTTTCGGTAAAGTGAAGACATCCCGACGAAGAAAGGCTCGGTTTTATTGTATAACCACGATCGGTTTTCCTGTGATTTTAGCAGCCTTGAACTCATCATTGGTGTAAGGGTAAGGGCAACAAAAGCGGAAATTATAACCGAACCGGCAATAACATATCCAAACTCTTTGAACAGTTTGCCCGTTAAACCTTGAAGGAAAACGATGGGCAGAAACACCGAAGCTAATGAAGCGGTAGTTGAAATGATAGCAAAGAAAATTTCAGATGAACCTTTAACCGCAGCTTCAATTGGGCTTAAACCCTCTTCGATTTTTCGATAGATGTTCTCCAGCACAACGATGGCATCGTCAACCACGATACCAATGGCAAGCACAATTCCAAGCAAGGTCAGCACATTTATCGAGAAACCGGCGGCATACATGATGAAAAAAGCACCGATCAATGAAATTGGAATAGCCAGGATCGGGATTATAGTTGAGCGCCAGTTCCTGAGAAATGCGAAAATTATCACGATAACCAACCCAAAGGCAATGAAAATTGTTTCCATCACCTCACTGATCGATTTCCGGATGAAGGTTGTTCTGTCAAATCCTAATTGAATCTCGATATCAGAAGGGAGGTCTTTTTTGATTTGTTCCAATCTCTTGTAAAATTCATCGGCTATTTGGATGTGGTTGCTGCCGGGCAGGGGAATCAGCACCATACCGATCATCGGTTTGCCGTCGCGCCGGAGAATGGTTCTTTCGTTTTCAGGGAAATACTCAGCATGCCCGATGTCGGAAAGCCTCACAGTTTGCCCGGTTTGATCACGAATTATGAGGTTATTGAAATCCTTTGGCGTTTGGAGCAACCCAAGGGTTCGTACTGTCAACTCCGTGTTATCCCCCTCAAGCCTTCCGGAGGGAAGTTCAATATTTTCCGCCTGCAGTACTTTTCGTACTTCAACGGGTGTGATATTGAAAGAATTCATCTTAATGGGATCAAGCCACAGCCTCATCGAATATTTTTTCTCGCCCCAAATTTGTACAGCGCTTACTCCGGGTATGGTTTGGATTCTTTCTTTCAGCACATTTTTCGCATAATCTGAAAGCTGAAGAATATCCCTTTCCTTTCCGCTTACATTGATCATTACGATTGGAATGGCGTCGGCATCCGCTTTTGTTACAACAGGTGGGTCGGCATCTTGTGGAATAAGCCGTTGTGCTCTTGAAACGCGGTCACGCACATCATTTGCAGCGGCTTCAAGGTCGATATCAACATTAAATTCAACGGTTATGATACTGCTTCCGTCTCTTGAAGTTGAGGTTAGGCTTCTGATGCCTGCAATTCCATTTATTGATTCCTCAAGAGGTTCGGTGATTTGAGATTCAATAACAGTTGCATTCGCACCTGTGTAGTTTGTTTGGACTGTTATAATCGGTGGGTCGATACTTGGGTATTCCCGCACACCAAGTGAAGTGTAGCCAATAGCGCCAAAAAGCACAATGACGAACGACATTACGATCGCCAGCACCGGACGCCGGATACTGATGGAAGATAAACTCATTGTGCAAACCCCGAAAGTTTAACGGGGGTGTTTTTGCCGAGTTGGATAAGCCCGGAGACGATCAGAGTGTCACCTCTGTTAATTCCGGAAATAATTTGAACCACCTTTTCGGTGCGGTCACCAACCTCAACTTTCACAGAGGTTGCAATTCCCGATTTATAAAGAAAAACTGAATATCCTGAAATTTCAGGAACGAGCGTTTCACTCGGGATCAGGATAGTCCGTACCGGTGCAGAAAGGGGGACAAGAACCTCGATCATTTTACCGGGTACGAAGTGAGTAGTTTTGGTGGTGATGTAAGCTCTCACTCTTAGAGTTGCAGAAGTGGCGTCAACTCCGGGTTCGACGGCGTAAATTTGCGCACGGGCGGTGTCGTCTGCGTTGCCGGAAGTGAATGTAACAAAATTTCCGTTTTTAATATATATTGAATAATTCTGCGGGACGGCAAAATCGATTTTCAACTTAGAAGTATTTTGAAGTGTCGCAATTTTAGTTCCGGGTGATACATAAGCGCCTTGTGAGAGGTACCTTAAGCCGATTTTTCCGGAGAATGGTGCCCGGATTTCTGTTTTTTGAATTTGAGCTTTTAGAAGATCGATATCCGCAAGAATTGATGAGTGATCATAAACGGCTGCATCATATTCTTCTTTCGTTGTGCTTTGCGCTGCTAAAAGTTTTTCCTGCCGGTCCAAATTTAATTTGGAAAGATGTAGTTTAGCTTCACTTTTTTTCAGTTGAGCTTTAAGATCGGCATCGTTAATTTTAACTAAAAGTTGCCCCTTAGAGACTGCAGAACCCTCTTTGAAATTGATTTGGATTATTTTCCCCGACACTTCGGGTGAAAGGTCAACCCAATCGTCGGCGAGGACATTCCCCATTACCTTTATTTCAGAGGAGAATGAGTCGTAATCAAGTACTTTACCTCTTACTTCGACAGGACCGGTAGGTCTTCCGGAGCCTTTTTTACCCTTATTTTCTTTTGAGCCGGACGAGTGGGACACAATAGGCCACAAAACGAGTGCAACTATTATCAATGCGATTAAAGAGTAGATAATTGTTTTTGTGCGTTTTGACATGAAAATTAACCGAAAATTGGCGCTGGATGCGTCCGTTTATAAATAAATATATCTTTTAATATAAACAATACTTTTTTTTAAAGTAAAGTTTAATATAATAAAAAGAACCCCTTATATTGCCACAAAAACTTTTGACTACGGTGCTGAAGGCGTTGTTTTTCGGTGTCGTATTTTTTGATTTTTTTTGTCGTAAATTTTCGATGGTGTTTATTGAACTCCGGCATTTTTAATCATATTTTTTTGAAAGTAGTTTTTCGTATTCCGGCATTTCTTATCTTTTTTTCAAAAGCAGTTTTAGTGAACGGGTTGGTGTGAGCTGTTGTTTTAGATTTCCTCAACTTTGGAAATGAGGGACTGAATCGTTATTTTTGTAGTCTGAATATGGCGCGTTCGTCTAGCGGTTCAGGACGCTGCCCTCTCAAGGCAGAGATCACGGGTTCGAATCCCGTACGCGCTACAACTTAACATAAAAGTATCATCCCTTGTGGATGATATTTTTGTTTTAAATCAACAAATCTCTTTTGGGTTCGGATTGTGTTAGAGGAGGAGGGCTGATATTTAATGGTTCCCACAAATCTTCTGCGGTAGAAATTGTAGTATGTTTAAATCGTTTTGAACTCTTTTTATCTCTGAGTACAATTTCAACATCAAGATCAGCAGCATTAGCGAGCGAAACCGGGGTTTTAACTGTGAAATTACCTTCACAGTTAAATATTTTTGATATATAGGCTTTTGATGTCCCAAGTTCTTCAGTAAGAAAATTTGCAGGATTTACTATATTTTTCCTTTTTAATCTTGCCAGAATCGATTCGATAAACGAAAGAACCAAGTTAAAGGTTTTGATTTTAATTTTTACTGAGGGTTTCAATGTGTTCTCCTAACTTTTCGCAATTTTCATTCAGGTTCAATCTATAATTTATAATTATTGTAACATTCAATCTTAAGATATCAGATCTATAAAAAGCAGCATACCTGAAAAGATTCACACGCACTTTCCTGGTTTTAAGTACTTAATAACTACACCACCTGGTCGTAACTTAAAGCACAAGAGTGATTTATGCTATTTTTTACTGATTCGAAAAAAAAGATAAAGGGTACAAGCAAAATAACTTTTTTTCACGAATTGAAAAGACAAAACAGTGATCAATCGGAAAAATACTCTTTTTCGTTTCAAAGATTTTTGAAAAACATTTAGTCCGAACTCAGATACCATTTGCTGAAGTTGGATAAAATAATTACTTTTTGGATTGGTATTGAAAAAAAAGAGAAATCTTTAGATTAATTCAGTTTTTTTGGGGGTGTAAGCTTTCACTAACTGAGGAAGCCTTTTGTCTTGATAATTAAGCCGTTGTTTGCATTGATGTCAAAGTTATTTTTCTGCCATCATTTGTATTGATGTGAAAGCTTTTTTTCTATTGTCCACAAGGCAGTCGTTCCTATTTAACAGGCGAGGCTTTTTGTATTGGGAGCAGGGAAAAGTTCTGTTAAATGGTTGAGAAAATACCCTTTAATCATTGGAAATTACCTTTCTTCAAAAATTTGATGGGATTTCTTAGTGAATGAATAATCTTTCGAATATTTTTTAGCGAGATTTTAGAAATTCATACGCGGTGAGAGAACCAAATGGTGAAAAGCCTGTGAAATTGAAAAGCGCTAAAATTATATACTTAAAAATAACTGATGAAAAGCCTTCGAGATTAAAACGAGTTAATAATCTATACTTGAGCTAAAGCTCAACTACTATTAAAACAAAAAAATTAAGTATTAACAAAACAATACTTTGGAAACAACAAAACGGAACCTGAATGTTAGAAGTAAAAAACATTAGAAAAGAGTACAAAAATGTGGTTGCTGTTGATGATGTTTCGTTCAAAGTGGAGCCCGGTAAAATCTTCGGTCTGTTGGGGCCAAACGGAGCGGGCAAAACAACAACAATCAGAATGATACTCGACATCATCAAGCCTACAGCGGGTGAGATACTAATCGATGGTAAGCAACCCGGCAAAGAGTTCCAAAAATACACCGGCTATCTGCCTGAAGAGAGAGGGCTTTACAAAAAAAGTAAGGTTCTGGATATCATCAAATATTTTGGCTGCTTGAAAGGAATGACACCCAAAGATGCAGAAAACGAAGGTATTCAATGGCTAAAAAGACTCGAAATAACTGACTACAAAAAGCGAAAAGTTCAGGAGCTTTCAAAAGGAAATCAGCAAAAGATTCAGTTCATTATTGCGGTTGTTCATAATCCAAGAATTTTAGTGCTCGATGAACCTTTCAGCGGTTTTGACCCAATAAACCAGGAAATTGTCCGTGATGAAATCCTTCGCCTGAAAGAAGAGGGTAGAACCATAATACTCTCAACACATCAAATGGATATGGCTGAAAAAATGTGTGAAACAATTTTCCTGATCGCAAACGGAAAAGAAGTAACCGGGGGACCAATCAAAGAAGTAAAACGAAGGTTTGGTAAAGAAATAATAAAAATAGAATACGAAGGAAACGGCGATTTCATCAAAGGCTTACCGGGCGTTAAAACCGCAGACCTCTACGGCAACTTTGGTGAAATTGAAACCGAAGATGGCATAGACCCCAACAGCGTGTTACCTGCAATCTTCAACGGAGTTGCTTTGCGCAGTTTTTCGATTGAAGCCCCAACACTCAATCGAATCTTTATCGATACTATCAAACAGAATGAAAACGGAACAAGCTCCAAACAAAATAATCAGGGGGCTACAAGATGAAAAAAGCATTTGAAGTTGCAAAATGGGAATACCTGCAGAAAGTAACCTCCAAAGAGTTCATCATTTCGGTGGTGATTACACCGGTTATTTTCCTCGTTTTTTCACTGTTGCCGACACTTCTTGCCGATAAAGATTCAGACGCACCAAAAGCAATAACAATTCTTGACTCAACCGGTCTTTATGCGCCTGAATTAGCAACAAAACTTGAAAAGCAAAAATTGGATAATGGGCAGCCAAGGTTTGTTATTCCAAGAACTGATGTTGCACCAAATCAGATTGTCGAAACCAAAAAAAGGTTGGATGATTCAGTTGTAAACCGTACTGTTTTAGAAGGATACATCTATATTTACGACAAACCCGATTCGGGCGTTCAACTTGAATTCAGAAGCAAATCTATCGGCAGTTTCAGAGACTTAGGTATTATTGAAAACACTTTCAATAACATCAGAAGAGAAAAAATGCTGGAGCACGAGAATATTAAGCAAAGTTTGTTAGACTCGCTTACAAAAAATGTCGGGCTTCAGTCGGTAAAAATAACCACGGAAGGAGTTGAGGAAATCGATTTTGAAAAACAGTTCTTTTCAACATTTATAATAATAATGGCGCTGTTTTTCATTCTGATGTTCACGGGTGGCTCGTTAGTGCGAAGTTTAGTTGAAGAAAAATCTAACAGACTGATTGAAATAATTCTTTCAAGTTGCAAAGCTGAGGACCTGCTTTTGGGCAAAGTGATGGGGTTGACACTCCTGGTTCTTACGCAAATGGGGATTTGGGCACTTCTTGCGGTGGGATATGCGGGCCCAATGTTAGCCACCACTTCAGCGTTCCAAAACCTGCACATTGTAATTCCATATTTTCTATTGGCGTTCCTTTTCTATGTCTCAATTTTTGTCGGTGTTGGCTCAATAGTGAACACTGAGCAGGAGGCGCAGCAGATAACGGGTTACCTGACGCTGTTGGTGATCTTCCCTGTGGTGCTTTTGATGCCAATAATTCAAAACCCTGATCAGGAATTGGTGAAAATTTTCGCGTACATACCGTTCACCTCACCATTGGTGATGATTGCGCGCATGAATGTGGTTAGCGTTCCGTTCTACGAGCACTTAATTGCCATGGGAATTTTGTTGCTTAGCATAATTCTTGTGATAAAACTTTCGGTAAAAATATTCAGAATAGGAATACTGTCGTACGGCAAAATCCCTTCGATGAAAGAACTTATGAATTGGCTAAGAAGCAACTGATAACCCAAACAGATAAAAACAACCGGTGATTAATTGATTGATATCGGCTTAAGTGTTTTGACAGGCGGATTAATTTCCGCCTTCTTTTTTAAGTTTTACACCATTTTCGACAGATTCCGGTTCAGGAAAGAGATAAGATTTGTTATCCCTGCCTTGCTTGGTGGGTTGGCTGCAGTTCTTATTACACTCGGTCTGCAGTGGGGGATGTCGCAAATTGAAGAGATTGCTTCAATTATGTATTCAGGGCACAACAGATCTATTTACATTTCGCCTTTTGTGGAAGAGGTTGCAAAGGGCTTGGTTACGGTTGCAGCAATTAAATTGCTGAAAAGTGAAGAAATTCTGGATTCTCTTTTCTTAGCAATAGCCGTTGGAATTGGGTTTTCTTTCTTTGAAAATCTTCTGTTTGCTTCAATAACGGGGGTACCGGCAAGTGCAGTCGCCAGGATGATCGAACGGAGTTTGGTAATAACACCAATGCATGCCATTCAGAATTTTCTTTTTATTTTGATTTGGCTTTTGTTGGGCAGAATGGTTAAAAACAAATTTTTGCTTTTCTTACTGGCTTTGCCTTTCCCGGGGATTTCGCACGCGGTCTGGAATTATATAGCACTTGAAACGGGGGCAAACTTAGTTAATCTTACAGTTATGATTTTGGTAAGCCGAGCAATCGTTTTTGCTATCCGGGTTGAGAAAGAAGACTACATCATAAACCTTTTGGAAGCTGAATACGAAGAAAACCGTTTGGATACTAAAGGGAAAAAAAACGATGGCGAACCGGCAACAGAACCCGCATACCCGACCGCAGATAATAAAGAACCAACAGAACTAAAAGAATTAAACAGAGCTTCTTCCGAATGGATATATTCTTTCATTTTCGAAAAATTACACCTCACCCGTTTTGTTAAAAGTGAAAAAAACGGGCTGCAGAATTTCTTCGACAAATAATTATCCCAAAAGTAATTGCCTTAACATTTCGCTAAAATTCCGTAACTTTCCGTTTTGAAATTTTAATTCAACTTGACTGTAAAAAATGGCAGAACCGGCAGGTGTTCTTTTTTTCGTTCCTGAACCGATCTTCAACCGATATGAAGTGAAAGATTTTGGAGGGTTAAAACAGCAGGATGTATCGATACTTCTAAGCGGTTTGCTAATCAATCAGTTGCAGATTGTTTTTTCCCGTGGAACCGGTTCAAGGGTCATTCTCATGTTGCATCAGTTTGATGTGGGTGTTGAGGGCGCCGATGAGTTGCAACACTTCGAGGGACTGGAAGTAATTTACTACGAAAAAGGGGAAGAGGCGAATACGGTTAAAGAATTAGAAGAAGAATTTGTAAACAATGGGCAAATTTTGGCGATTGTTAACCCATTTGTTATGGGATTAGTTGCAAGTGACTACGAGTTTCTCTCAAATCTCTCGGACCAGGAGGATGAGGTAATCGTTTTAAATCGTTCTGAAAACAACCATATCTCTTTGGTTGTTGTTAATAATTACGAAGCAAATTCGGAACTTTTAGCAACGGAAATAACAAAACCATGGGACGAGTATCTTAAAACCGCCACGGCGTTAAACTCACGACCGATCATAACCTCGTCAGGGATGGTTGTCAGCGAGCCGGGAGATTTCAGAAGGTTATACGATTTCCTTTCAGGGAAAGGGAGCATTTCCGCCTGTAGTTTTCAGATGCACGACCGTTTTACGGAACTTTTTGTGGAATATAAAGAAATTTTGTAATGGCAGTAGGACTTTTAGGCGGCACATTCAACCCGGTACATCTTGGGCATTTAATCACTTCGCGCAGGGTGAGGGAAATGAGGAAATTAGAGAAAATTATCCTTATGCCTTGCTACATTTCCCCGTTTAAGGTAAATTCTTCCGATTTGATCGACGGAGAAATTAGGGTAAGGATGTTAGAACTGGCGGTGGAAAACCTTCCGTGCTATGAAGTAAGCGATTTTGAGTTGAAAAAAGGCGGCGTATCATACACTTACGACACGATAATGCACCTTAAAGAAATTTATAAAGATGTTGAGCTGATTATTGGGTTCGATAATATCTACGAGTTTCACAAATGGTACAGAGCCGACGACATCATTAAAGAGGCGAAATTGATCGTTTTAACGAGAAAAACGGACCTGCCGGACAAACGGAACAGATTCTTTGAACTTGCAACATTTGTAGAATCGCCAACGATTGAAATCAGCTCAACCGAAATCCGCGAAAGAGTTCGTGCAGGACTTTCCATTGATTTTCTCGCGCCCCGTTTGGTAGTTGATTTTATAAAAGAGAACAAAATTTACCTGTGATGTTAATTTCAGACACCGAAAAAATATTAAAAAAAGAAAAAAGAAGTGTTGCCCGTGCAATAACGGGGATTGAAGCAGGTCTGCCCGGTTCTACAGAACTGTTGGATGAACTGTTCAAGCATACCGGCAAAGCCTATAAAGTTGGTATAACGGGTCCCCCCGGTGCGGGTAAAAGCACACTGACACTTCAACTGATCAAATGGTTGAGAGAAAACGACAAAACAGTTGCCGTAATAGCAGTTGACCCAACCAGCCCTTTCACAGGAGGGGCTTTACTTGGCGACAGGGTGCGAATGACTGAAGTCGGCAACCTTGATGGTGTTTTCATTAGAAGCATGGCAACCAGGGGAAGCCTTGGCGGGCTTAGCAGAAAGGCTGTTGATGCTTCAGATGTTTTGGATGCTGCCGGCTACGATATAATAATTTACGAAACTGTGGGGGTGGGGCAGTCGGAGCTTGATATCGCGAAAGCAGCGGATACCACAATTGTGGTGCTTGTTCCGGAATCGGGTGATTCAATCCAGGCGATGAAAGCGGGTTTGATGGAAATAGCTGATTTTTATGTTCTGAACAAAAGTGACCGTCCCGGTGCCGAGCAGGCAGTGGCAGCAATTAAAACTATGCTGAAGTTTCGTGAGCATAAAGCAACTGACCGTGTGCCGGCAGTTATTAAAACGATTGCACATGAAAACAAAGGGATAGACGAAACCTGCAAAGAAATTTTCAAGCACAAAGAATTTTTAGAAACAACCGGTGAACTGCAGAAAAAACGGGAAATCCGGGCGCACAATCGCCTCAGAGAAATTGTGGAAACCGAGATTCTGAACGAATTATGGAACTCGGGCGGTTCAGAACTTTTGATGAAGAACCTTTCTGAAGTAGTTGGCAAATCGTTAGCACCTCACAGATTAGCCGAGCAAATTGTTAGTCGATACAAAGAGCATTTAAGAAACGGGGGGTAACACCCTATCAGGTTTAACAGATTAAATACTTAACAATATGTTAACCTAATATCAATAGGTTCACAAACTTAACAACAGGAGATTAAATGGATACAACGGGTGCAAGTTTTGTTTTGGATTTCACACCTGAACAGAGGTCAATTCAGGAAATGGTGCGGGATTACGCCACTTCCGTTATTAAACCACAAGTAATGAAATTTGACGAGTCGCAGGAATTTCCGCACGAAATTGTGAAAGAACTTGCGGGAATGGGCTGCATGGGTATCTTAGTGCCCGAAGAGTACGGCGGTTCCGGTTTAGGTTACACTGAATATGCAATAATAATTGAAGAACTTGCAAAAGTTGATCCCTCTGTTGCACTTACTGTTGCCGCACACAACGGTTTGTGTACAAACCACATTTTAATGCACGCAAACGAGGAACAGAAGCGCAAATATCTTCCGAAACTTGCCTCAGGTGAGTGGGTGGGTGCCTGGGGGCTTACCGAACCGGTTTCCGGAAGTGACGCCGCCTCGATGATAACAACCGCAGTTAAAGAAGGAAACGAGTGGGTTTTAAACGGAAGCAAAGCCTTCATTACGCACGGAGGTGTCGGGAAAGTTGCGGTAATTACTGCCGTTAGCGATAAAAGCAAGCACTCCAAAGGCATTTCTGCATTTATTGTTGAAACGAACACCCCCGGTTTCATAGTGAACAAGAAAGAAAACAAGCTTGGAATGCGCTCAAGTGATACATGTCAGCTTATGTTCGATAATTTGCGGGTACCGGATGAAAACCTGATTGGTGTTGAAGGTGAAGGTTTCAAACAGGCGATGAAGATTCTTGAGGGGGGAAGAATATCGATTGCAGCTTTAAGTGTGGGATTGGCTGAAGGTGCATTTAGAGAAGCGCTTAAGTATTCGAAAGAAAGGGTGCAGTTCGGCAAACCGATAAGCGACTTTCAGGGGATACAATTCAAATTTGCAGATATGGCAACCGAAATTGAAGCCGCACGGCTTATGACTTACAAAGCCGCTTCGCTTAAAGACGCCGGCAAACCTCTGGGTAACTCGGCTGCAATGGCAAAACTTTTCGCAAGTGAAACGGCTGAAAGGTGCTCGAGCCAGGCAGTGCAAATCCTGGGTGGTTATGGGTTCATTAAAGATTTCCCCGTCGAAAAATTCTACCGTGATGTGAAACTTACCACAATCGGCGAGGGAACAAGCGAAGTGCAGAGAATTGTAATTTCGAGAAGCTTGTTAAACGACTGATAGGGCAGGAATAATAGAACTTAAACTGTGCGGATGATATAATGAAAAAAATTGGCAGTGACATTACACTTGATAATGGGTTTAATATCAGAGAAGATTCTTACAAAGAATTTGTAAGAAAATTAGATTATGAGAGAAGGAAAACCGAAAAAGGGGGTGGCGAAAAAGCGCTGCAAAAACTGAAAGAAAAAGGGAAAATGCCCGCCCGGGAAAGAATCGATCTTTTGATTGATCCAGGTTCGCAATTTATGGAGCTTAATACCTTTGCTGCACACGGAATGTACACCGAATTTGGCGGTGCACCCGGATCGGGTACGATCTTTGGAATTGGGAAAATACACGGCAGGGATTGTGTAATAGTTGCGAACGATTCAACCGTAAAAGCGGGCGCATGGTTTCCGATAACTGCTAAAAAGAACCTTCGGGCGCAGGAAATTGCGATTGAAAACCGGCTGCCTATAATTTATTTGGTGGATAGTGCCGGTGTGTTTTTACCACTTCAGGATGAGATATTCCCCGATAAAGAGCATTTTGGGAGGATTTTCAGGAATAATGCCAAAATGTCGGCGATGGGTATTCCGCAGATTGCCGCGATTATGGGTCCCTGCGTTGCCGGTGGCGCCTATTTGCCGATAATGAGCGACGAAGCCTTGATAGTAAAAGGGGAAGGTTCGGTTTTTCTTGCCGGTGCACACCTGGTTAAAGCCGCTATTGGTGAAGTTACCGATAACGAATCGTTGGGTGGTGCTGTGGTGCAAAGCAACATTTCCGGAGTAACAGATCACATTATGGAAAATGATGAAGAGTGTCTGCTTAAAATCAGATCATTGGTTGAAAAATTTGGTGAAACCGGCAAGGCGGGGTTTTCAAGAGCAGAACCGAAAGAGCCTCGTTTTTCGCCAAGAGAGATTTACGGGCTGCTCCCGGAAGACCCCCTGAAACAATATGACACATACGAACTTATCGCCAGAATTGTTGATAACTCGGAAATTGACGAGTATAAAGCCGGTTACGGAAAATCTTTAATCACCGCTTATGCAAGAATAGACGGTTGGGCTGTGGGAATTATTGCCAACCAGCGCTCGGTAGTGAAATCAGAACAAGGTGAAATGCAAATTGGCGGAGTGATTTACTCGGATAGTGCCGATAAAGCAACCCGCTTTATTTTGAATTGTAACCAAAGGAAAATACCACTTCTGTTTCTTCAGGATGTTACCGGATTTATGGTGGGCACGAAAGCAGAGCACGGCGGAATAATTAAAGACGGGGCAAAAATGGTGAATGCGGTTGCAAACAGTGTAGTGCCGAAAATTACCATTATTGTAGGCAACAGCTACGGAGCAGGGAACTACGCAATGTGCGGAAAGGCTTATGACCCAAGGTTTATTTATGTTTACCCCGCTGCAAAGATTAGTGTGATGGGGGGAAGCCAGGCTGCAAATGTTCTGATGGATATTAAGATGAATCAGCATAAAAAAGCGGGAAAAGAGCTGACGGAAGAAGAAATTAAGCAAATGTACGATGAAATAAAAGATTCTTACGAAAGCAAATCTTCTCCCTATTATGCGGCTGCGCGCTTATGGGTTGATGAGATAATAGACCCGGCAAAAACACGAGAATATATATCCCGGGCTATTGAATCAGCAAACAATAATCCCAATATTGAAGATTTTAAGGTGGGGGTTATTCAGGTTTAAAATTGGCGATTTATGCGAGTCGATTGGTATGGAGTTATGAAGTTAAGGCATTTCACAAACACCGGTTCAAAGTTGCTTAGGTTTGGAATTGGCGATATATCTGATGTGGTGAGCGAGCTTTTAATTATTTTTATTGCCCACCGACCATTCATTAATCAGGTTTTCGAATGGGTAGCTAAGTTTTAATTATTTTTATTGCCCACCGACCATTCATTAATCAGATTTTCCGGCGGGCGGATAAGCCTGTGAGTTTTTGCATCTAATGGGCACCAAAGTGAAAGAGCTTTCAGCAAAAGTTTTCCGTCTGATTCCCTGGTAATTTCCGTAAAGCGTTCAAAAAGATTTTTTCTTGCCGCACCTATCCGGGTTCTTACCCTCACAGTATCGCCGAGTTTAGCTGAATAGATGTAATCTATCTCATGTCGGGCAATCACAAAAATTATCGAATCGTGCAGTTCTTTTCGTGCGCATTTATTCCAATGGTTTACCGCTGCATCCTGAACCCATTTTACATAAACTAAGTTATTTACATGATCTAATTGATCGATGTGTTCAGGTTGAATAGTTATTGTAAATTCAAAAACAGAGTGTGAACAATCTTCCATTATAATATATAGCCTCTTAAAAATTCATCAGCGGTCATTTTTCTTTTCCCTTCCGGCTGAATTTCCAGAATTTCCAATGAGTTTTCACCCGTTCCGGCAAAAATTTTATGTTTTGTGGTTTCAAATTCTCCCGGTTTCAACGATTTTTCAACAACCCTTGTTTTAAAAATTTTGAATTGCTTTCCGTCTTTAATAAAAAACGCCCCCGGATAAGGTGAAAGCCCTCTGACAAGGTTATGAATGCTGAGAGCAGTGTTGTAAAAATCAATTTCGCAGGTCTCTCGTGTTATTTTCGGCGCAGGAGTTGCTAATGAATTATCCTGCGGTTGCAGCCTAAAATTGCCGGATTTTATCAAATTAACGGTATCCAGAACAAGTTTAGCTCCCGCTTTAGCCATTTTTTCGTAGAGCGAGCCAAAGTTATCTTCATCTTGTATTGCCACTTCAGTTCTCAGGTAGATGTTGCCTGTATCCACTTTTTCAGCAAGCCTGAAAGTAGTTAAACCGGTGGTTTTTTCGCCGTTAATTAATGCCCATTGAATTGGCGCAGCGCCCCGATATTTTGGCAAAAGGGAACCGTGAAGATTAAAACTCCCATAGCGCGGAAGGTCAAAAATGTGAGGCGGCAGAATCTTGAATGCAACAACGATGAACAAATCTGCCTGAATAGCTCGTAGTTGCTCTGCGAACTCTTCCGATCGTAGTTTTTCCGGTTGAAAAACGGGGATGTTTGCTTTAACTGCAAATTCTTTTACCGGTGAAGGGAGGATCTTCTTCCCGCGACCTTGTTCTTTGTCGGGTACGGTAACCACCGCAGATATAGTTTCACCGGCACCAATCAGCGCTTCAAGAACAGTAACTGCTATTGCCGGCGTTCCGAAAAAAACTATTTTCAAATTAAACCCACATTGCCGGCGTTCCGAAAAAAACTATTTTCAAATTAAACCCACATTGCCGGCGTTCCGAAAAAAACTATTTTCAAATTAAACCCACATGGCTGGTGTTCCGAAAAAAACTATTTTCAAATTAATCTTTCTCGCGTTCTGTTACGGGATAATCAACCTCAATTTTTCTGTTTTTAATTTTAATCAGGTCTTTTTTTATCTTTTTTTGTTCCCATTCGCTGATTCTGTCGGTAAAAAAGACACCCTGAAGGTGATCGTACTCATGCTGGATAACGCGCGCCAAAAAATCATCAAATTCCAGTACCATTTCATTTTGCTCCAAATCCTGAAACGCAATTTTTATTTTTTTAGGTCTAACCACATCAGCCCTTACATCAGGAATAGAAAGGCAGCCTTCTTCGTACGAAATTTTTTCTTCGGAGCGCTCAATAATTTTCGGGTTCACAAACACGCGCGGTTTTTCGTTGGGGTATTCTTTCATCACCGAAATATCAACAATAAAAACAGCTTTGTTGGAACCGACCTGATTTGCCGCAAGCCCTACACCCATAGCATTGTGCATTGTCTCGAACATGTTTTTTACGAAAGCAACAAGTTCCGGATCACCTTTTTTTACAGGTTGTGCCTTTTTTCTTAGAATTTTATCGCCGTATTGGTTAATCGGAAGTAGAGTCATCGTCATTTGGAAAATTAAAATTAAAAATTAGCTGTTTTTAGCGAGTTCTTTCTTAAAATAATCAATTGTGCTTAAAACACCTGTTTTTCTATCAATTTTAGGTTGCCATCCGAGAATGTTTTTTGCCCGGGTGATATCCGGTTGCCGCACTTTGGGGTCATCTTCCGGCAAATCCAAATAAGTAATTTTGGAATTGGAACCTGTCCACTCAATTACTTCTTCTGCAAACTGCCTGATGGTTATTTCGTCCGGGTTACCCAGATTAACGGGGTAAATTTCATCAGAAAGAAGAAGCGAAAGCAACCCTTCAACCAAATCATCCACAAAGCAAAAACTGCGTGTTTGCGAGCCGTCGCCAAAAATTGTAACCGGTTCGCCGAGAAGCGCCTGGGAAATAAACGCCGGCAGTGCCCGTCCGTCGTTTATCCTCATTCTGGGACCGTAAGTGTTAAAAATTCGTGCAATTCTTGTTGAAACATTGTGAAAACGGTTGTATGCCATTGTTATCGATTCACTGAATCTCTTGGCTTCATCATAAACACCGCGTGGCCCCAACGGGTTTACATTTCCCCAGTAGTCTTCAGTCTGCGGATGGATAAGCGGATCGCCGTAAACTTCTGATGTGGAAGCAAGCAGAAACACAGCTTTCTTTTCTTTCGCCAAGCCAAGTGCCTTGTGAGTTCCCAACGACCCAACCTTCATTGTTTGGATGGGGAATTGCAGGTAATCTAACGGGCTTGCCGGAGAAGCAAAATGTAGGATATAGTCAACCTTACCCGGTATATGAATAAAATTGGTTACATCGTGATGAAAAAATGTAAAATCTTTGTTACCAAAAAGGTGTTCAATATTCTGCAATCTGCCGGTAATTAAATTATCCAGACAAACCACCTGCATGCCTTCTTTTATTAATCTGTCACAAAGCCATGACCCAATAAATCCGGCACCACCGGTAATTACGGCTCTTTTTTTCATCTAATTTCCCCGTACAATAGTTTTTCTACCGATTGAGTGATAATTGAAATCTAACTTTTCCATTTCCTGCAGCGAATAGAGGTTTCTTCCGTCGAAAATAGTACGCCCCGCAAGCCTTTGCTCCAAAATATCGAACGCAGGCTTTTTGAACTCACCCCACTCGGTGAAAATTATAAGAGCGTCCGCTTCATCCAGAGTTTCGTATTTATCCCCGCAATATCTGATTCTGTTTTGCAGATAGAACTTCGCATTTTCGGAAGCAACCGGATCGTAGGCTTTAACCAAGCCGCCTTCTTTAAGAATCATTTCAATCACAGTAACCGAAGGCGCTTCACGCATATCATCGGTATCCGGTTTGAAAGCAAGCCCCCAAACTGCAAAAATCTTTCCTTTTAAATTTCCTTTGAAGTGATCTTTAATCTTGCTGAAGAACCAAGTCCTTTGTGATTTGTTGATACTGTCGACTGCAGTGAGAATAGAAAGAGGAACGCCGTTATCGTTTGCGGTTTTAATCAGTGCGTTTACATCCTTCGGGAAACAAGACCCACCGTATCCGATTCCTGCCATAAGAAATCTCTGGCCGATCCTTTCATCGGTTCCCATCCCAATTCTAATGAGGTCAATATCTGCCCCAACCTTATCGCAAAAGCGTGCTAAATCGTTCATATAGGTGATCTTTGTAGCTAAGAAGCCGTTGGAAGCGTATTTTGTAACCTCGGCGCTTCGAATATCCATTTCGATCAGTAAGTTAGTGCCGTTAATGAAAGGTTCATACAGCTCCCTTAAAATTTCAAGCGCTTTTTGAGAATCAGAGCCTATAACTACTCTGTAAGGTTTCATAAAATCTTCCACTGCGAAGCCTTCACGCAGAAACTCCGGGTTGGAAGCAACATCAAAATTCGGTACTTTACGGTCACTTAAGATTTGTTTAATTTTCTCCCCCGTTCCAACCGGAGCAGTACTTTTATTAATAATGAGTTTGTAATCAGTAACATCCTGAAGAATATCGGCAATCTTTTCGGTTATTTTCATGATGTGAGAAAGGTCAGCCGAGCCATCTTCATCCTGCGGAGTAGGAAGGCAAAGGAAAATAACATCCGATCCAAGAATTGAAGCCTCAAGATCATCAGTGAATGATAACCTTCCGTTTGTAAAATTTCGTAAGTAAATAGTTTCTAACCCCGGCTCGTAGATTGTTACCTGTTTACTGTTAAGTTTTTTGAGTTTATTTTGGTCATTATCAATACAAATAACATTATTACCCACTTCCGCTAAGCAGGTTCCCGTCACAAGCCCGACATAGCCTGTGCCAATAACGGCAATATTCATTTCTTTCCTTTTTGATAAAACATAACCTACAAATATAACCACTGCATTAAGAAAAATGTGAGTAATAAGCCGTGAATGGAAAAAGTTCACTAAATTTAAAGATAAACTTTTCCAAATTTTCTACGGAAAGAAATGCCTGAAATTATTTTTTTTACCGCTCTGTTCTTGTTGTTACATTCCTACATTTTTTACCCGGTTATATCGTGGGTTGTGGGTGTTCTTTTTGGTAAAAAATACCGGAAAGATTTTACTTATCAGCCGACAGTTTCGGTATTAACAGCGGCATACAACGAAGAAAAAGTTATCGGAACAACGCTTCAGGCACTTCTTGCTTCAGATTATCCAATGGAAAAATTGGAAATAATTGTCGGGGATGATAAATCGAAAGATAATACGGGCGAAATAGTACAACAGGTTGCTTCTGAGCACCCTAATGTTAAGCTGTTTACTTCCGAAGGCAGAAAAGGGAAATCGGGAATTATGAACAGAATTTCCGAAATGGCAAGCGGAGAAATCTTTGTTCTTTGTGATTCGAATATGGTTTTCGACAAAGGCGCAGTGAAAAATCTGGTTGCAAATTTTGCAGATAAAAGAATTGGCGGTGTTTCCGGTGAAATTTTGCTTCGGGAAACCATTGCCGCAAACCAGGAAACCAGTTACTGGAGTTTTGAGTCATGGCTTAAATATCAGGAAGGGCGAATTGGGAGGCTGATCGGCGCAAACGGTGGTATTTACGCTATTCGAAAAGAGCATTATTTCCGCTACCCTGAAGGTCAACCCCTTAACGACGATTTTGTAACAGCAATGAAAATTTTGGGTAAAGGTAAAGAATTTGTTTACGATCCGGCTGCAACAGCGCATGAAGACCCAACCCCCACAAATGAAGATGAGTTTAGAAGAAAGAAACGAATTTTGATGTATAACCTTGGGAGTCTGAAATTATTGGGTGAATTTTTCCTGCCGTTCAAACCGTATATTTCGTTCGCATTCTGGTCTCACAAGATAATTCGCTGGATGACGCCATTGTTGCTTTTGATTATGCTGGTTTCATCATTTTTTCTTTTGGAAGTGATGAATTATTTCCTTGTGATTGATTTGGTGATTTTACTGACATTTCTTTTAGCATTCTTAGGGTGGTTCTCCAGCAGGGGTAAGAAAAAAATTCGTGCACTACTCCTTTTTTACTATTTTTACGGTACAATCATCGCATTAATGTCGGGCACTTTTTCTTTTATTTTTACAAAAACGGGAACAACCTGGGAGCCTCCAAAGCGATGAAATGGCAAAGAATTAACAGTTTTTTTATTGTTCTCGGTTTGTAACGCAGTTCAACTTTGCCTAAGGTAAATAACACTACAGAGTACGGGGAATCATGAGCGAGCAGACCTTTGTAGCACAGTTCAGCTTTGCGTAAGTTGAATAACTGTGCATTTAGTTTTTGGGTTAATAAAAAATTATCAGATAAACAATTAAACAATGACAAGACTGATAATCAAATAAGCACAAATTGAGATTAAAAACAACAAAATTGAAATTAGGACAGACAGATGACTGAAAAAGTTATAGCAATCGTAGGTATGGGTGGTGGGATTTCTTACGGCGTTGCCTTGAAATTTGGAAGACAGAACTTTACCATTGCAATGATCGGCAGAACGGGTAAAAAACTGCGTGAATACAAAGATATGCTCGAAGCTGAAGGTATCAGGTCTGAGTTTTATATCGGAAATGCAGCAGATGAATATTCACTCATAGATGCGCTTCGCCGAATAGAGGATGAATTAGGCACGCCCGATGTTTTGCTTTATAATGTTTCACATCAGGCAAAGCAACCCCTTTTGGAAGTTAACACCGAAGAAATGATTCATGATTATAAAATGAATGTCTTGGGAGCGATTATTTCCGCAAAAGAAGTTATTCCCGGAATGAAAGTACGCGGACACGGTTGCATTTTACTTACCGGTGGCGGATTTGCACTCTACCCCGATCCTAACTTTGGCTCTTTGGCGCTCGGGAAGGCAGGAATCAGGCACCTTAACCTGCTTCTCTCAAGAGCAGTTGAAGGAACAGGAATTATTACCGGTACGGTTACCATTTGCGGTATTGTGAACGCATCGAACCCTGTGCATAACCCCACAAACATTGCTGCTCAGTTTTGGGAAATTTATTCCTCCGGGAAAAACGGTGCTGAAATCATCCTGTAATTTAATTGTGTTGCGTTGGGATTCTTTCAGAGTTAAATGAGTATCTATTAAAGGTATGTTGATATTTTTTTAATTTTCAGCAATTTGAAATTACATCATAAATCGACAGTAGCAACAGGAACAACAGGAACACATATAAACTCACAGAAAGACAGAGAAATAACGGAAGTATGATAATGTTGAAACATAGTTCTAATTTCTTAATCCTTTTATTAAGTTTGCTGCTTATAAACGGTTGCGATACACAGAAGCCGATGACCGATGAAGCTATTGTTGTCAGTGTAACAGACGGCGATACTTTTAAGGCGATGTTCAAAGGGAAAAAGGAAAAAATCAGACTGATAGGAATCGATACCCCTGAATCGTCCCGCAACCCGAAAGCTAAGAAAGATGCCCAAAAATCGAGGCAGAAATTGGATGAGATTATTGCTATGGGGAAAGAAGCCACTAAATTTGCCCGTAAACTTCTCAGAGCAGGTGATAAGGTTAAACTTGAGTTCGATGTTTCCGAAAGGGATAAATACGGGCGTTTACTTTGCTATGTCTATCTGAAAGACGGCAGAATGCTGAACGAAGTGATGGTGAAAGAAGGGTATGCCTATGTTATGACCTATCCGCCGGATGTTAAATATCAGCAGAAGTTTTTGGCTGCGTTTAAGTATGCCCGTGAAAACAATAAGGGGCTGTGGGGCATGTAAAAGGGGGGCAGAAAAGGATTTGTAAATATGGAACTTTTGGTGAAATAAAGCGAAGGCTGCCAGGAAGGCAGCCTTCATATTTTCCCCACATTCCCCTGAGAGGGTTTAACCCCGAATTTATTTGTTATACTTTATAAGATGAAGTGAGTACACAAAACCCCGGACATTCGTGTTATACTTTACAAGATAAAGTGAAAACCCCGATACCCGGACTTTGATGTTATACTTTATAAGGTTAAGTGCGAACCTAAACCCTAAAACCCTTAATTGTTTTATTTACCGGTTCAAATTTAACTTTGAAGCAGCCTGAATTTTCAATCATTGAATGATAAAAATTACAAGAAAATTTTATGAAAGATTTTTTATCCGATAACCTACGTCGCACCGAGTTACTTGCCCGTTTAATGAACGGTGAAAAACTTTCTATACTTGATTTGGCACTTGAATATGAAGTGAGTGAAGTAACGATTAACCGTGATCTCAAATACTTGAGATTTGCCGGGCTACAAATCTACAGCAGAAAGAAAATTTTAATATTAGACCATGCACCTGAGACTGAATTGCTGACGGGTTACCTCGCTGAGTACCTTGCATTCAAATTAAACCGGAGATTGTTGTTCACGCAACTTCAGGCAGTTCACGCAGCGGGGATGAGTGATTTGTTCCAGATTCTCACCCTTTGTGCAAAAGCAGTTGATGAAAACCGCAGGATACACTTCAGATATGAAAGAATAACAGACGATATTGAAAATGAGTACATCGTAAAACCACTTGAACTGAAACTTAACGAATATAATTGGTCGTTAATTGCCGTGAAAGAAGGGGAAAACATCGAGAAATTGTTCTATTTGAGCAGAATTAAGGAAATAGAACTGTTAAAACCAACACAAGCGCCGGAAGAAGATTTGGTAAGACAACCAATTTTTCCGATTGTCCTCCGGTTCTCACCGATGAGCAGAAACAGCATTTATTCAAAAATTTGGTTTCAAAATTTTCAACTTATTGAGGAAGCGGATGGATATATCACACTGAAAACCGAAAGTGAAATAACGAAAAGGCTGGCGAGTTGGTGCCTTCGCTGGGAAGATAATATCGAGATAATTTCACCTGAAGAGCTTAAAGTAAAAGTTCGAACAATGGTTGAAAAGTTTAATTCCGTTAACAGGCTTTTTTAATTTCAACTTCCCCCACGCCCAACTTCGCCACATACACGAAAAGTTTAATTCCGTTAACAGGCTTTTTTAATTCCAACTTCCCCCACGCCCAACTTCGCCACATACACGAAAAGTTTAATTCCGTTACCAATTCTTTTTAATTCTCACTTCAAATATAGATTTGAAAAAACTACGGTCTAAAGGTATAATTATATTAAAGAATGGTTCTAATTTCCGGTAATAATGTAAAAAATTGTCACTATTTTAAAAAATTACTAAAATTTTTTTAATAAAATTTGTGTGTTAACGGAACTATCCGTAATTTTAATACTGTTCTGTTATTATTCTCCTACCTACTGTTATCTATTCATTAAAAAGTTGAGTGATAAATTGAAAAAATTCTTACTTCTCATGTTGGTGGTTGCTTTTTCCACAACTGCATTCTCTCAATCCTATTCATGGGTGAGAAAACAAACCGGCAGCAGCCTTGGCTTTCCAATAGCGGCTGATAAATACAACTCAGACCATATTTACTACGGCAGCAATGCAACTATTTATAAAAGTTACGACCGTGGTGAATCTTTTTCAACTTGGGGTACTGCAATTCCCGGCTCTTACAGTGTAAAGACTATGCTTACTACTGCCAAAGACCGCGATGTTATGATTGTTGCAGTGGAAGGTTCAGGTACCACAAACGATAAAATCGTGAAAACTACGGATGCCGGGCAAACCTGGACTACTACCCTGGGTGGTTTAACATTCTCATATTTTGGGATACCGATGACCCCCGACCACAACCACCCCGATACCATCTACACAATGAGCAACCACACTTTTTATAAATCAACTGATTTTGGAAGTACCTGGAGTGTTGTGAGCAACCCCACTCAGTTTGATGCTCCCTGTGATATTGAAGTTTTTCCGGATAGCTCACACATAATTTTGGTAGGTGATAACACTAGCGGAATTTTCAGATCAACTGATTACGGGGTTACCTGGACTTTATCGTATTACACTTCCGGTGAAATACCAACCATCTTTATCGATAAAAGAACCCACACTGCCTGGGCAACCAAATGGGGAGGTGGCGGCGGTTTGTTAAAATCAACAGATTTCGGGCAAACATGGACTCTCTACACCTACTTCCAAGGGAAAAACATGTGGGGTGTTTCTGTGGCACCTGAAAATTCCGACTTTATTATGGCTGGTGAGTATTCAGGCAGCAGAATTTATATCAGCAAAGACGGAGGGCAAAACTGGATTGTAACTACCCTTAGTGCAAGCAACTATTGCATTGCAATTTTCGATTCTTTAACAATTTTTGCCGCACAATCGCCCGGAATTTTCAAAGCGAATGTGCCTTATGTGCCCGTTGAGCTTTCTTCTTTCTATGCAACGGTTATTGATCAGGAGGTTAGCCTCGGGTGGTCAACCGCAACGGAGCTAAACAACGCACGGTTCGAAATTGAAAGAACACAAAAAGGTGATTCTGATGGCTGGATTAAAATCGGAGAAATTGAAGGACACGGAACCACCACTTCACCAAAAAGATATTTGTACACCGACCGACCTGAAATTACAGGCACCTATCTTTATCGGTTAAAACAAGTTGACTATGATGGCTCTTTTGAATATTCGAACGAAATTGAAGTAACCACAGAGCTGCCGAAAGTATTCTCACTTTCGCAGAACTATCCTAATCCGTTTAATCCATCCACAAACTTTGCGTTCACGCTGCCCGAACAGAGTGAGGTTACACTTTCGGTCTTCAACATTACGGGTGAAGAAGTGGCAAAAGTTATCGATAGTAAAGTGCTTCCTGCCGGAAACCATTCGCTTGAGTTCAATGCGAGCAACTTAAACTCCGGCGTGTATCTTTACAGATTATCAGCCGGCGGCAAATCGATAACTAAGAAATTTACGCTTCTTAAGTAAGGATTAAATAACGATTGATTAAGGCACTTAAAGTTAAGCACTCGAAACAAGGTACTTAAATTTAAATGCTTGAATTAAGGCATTAAAAGTAAAGCACTTAAAATAAGGCACAAAGATGAAAAAAGCCATTTATTATCTCTCGGTTTTCTTTACGGTTACTGCGATGGTTACCGGAGGGGTTCTTTACAGCACCGGTGAAACCGGAGCGACAACTCTTAATGGCGACGGCTGCGTCTGCCATGGACCCGATATGGATCCTTCAGTTAATGTGAAGATTTGGGGACCCGCGGAAGTTACTCCGGGCAGCACCAACAATTATATTGTCAGCATAAAAGGTGGGCCTGCTGTTAAAGGTGGGTTCAACACCGCAGTCCGGTTTGGTTCTTTATCAGTAACCGACGCCGGAGTACAAAAGATAGCCGACGAGCTAACCCACAACAGTGCGCGTTCGTTTGGGGCGGGGGATTCAGTATCCTGGGCATTTTCGTACACAGCCCCGGGAAGTGAAGGGTACGACACGATTTACGCAGTCGGTAACAGTGTAAACGGAAACGGCAATCCGGCGGGCGATGCCTGGAACTTTGCGCCAAATTTTGCCGTGCACATCAGCCAGGTGGTGCCGGTGGAATTTGTATCTTTCACAGCCAGTGCGATTTCAGGAAGTGTCGTGCTCGAATGGTCAACCGCTACCGAAACCAACAACTCCCGCTTTGAAATTGAAAAAATGGTAAGTAATAGCTGGAAAACAATCGGTACAGTTAAAGGTAACGGCACAACAACAAAAACATCACATTATAGTTTTACGGATAAAAATGCAACCGCCGGGGTACAGCAATATCGTTTAAAGCAGATAGATTATTCGGGTGCGTTTGAATATTCCGCTGTGGTTAAAGCTGATGTTTCCGCACCAAACGAATACTCTTTGGCGCAGAACTACCCTAATCCTTTCAACCCGGAAACTGTTATTTCGTTTTCTTTACCGGAGGCAGCAAACGCAAAGCTTACGGTTTTCTCGCTAAGTGGTGAAAAAGTTGCTGAATTGGTTAACAGTGAACTTCCTGCCGGAGCGCACACCGTTAAATTTAGTGCAGCAGCACTTCCAAGCGGAGTATATTTCTACCGTTTGGAGGCGGGAAATATTTCTCTAACGAAAAAAATGATTCTTTCGAAGTAAAATGAAAAAGCTACAAATAGCGGTAATTATTTTATCGTTTGGTTTCATTGGTTTTAGAATAATCGACCCTCCGAAGCATTCAACGGAGAATACCGAGCTAATTCAGTGTACACAGTTGAACGGCGACGGATGTGTTTGCCACACGATCGATGAAAGCCCTTTGGTTCTCACTTGGGTTGAAGGTCCGCATGATCTTCTTGCCGGTGAAACCGCTTTGTATAAAGTTTATGTTTCAGGAGGACCGGCTCTTGGCGGTGGCTTCAATGTCGCGGCAAGATATGGTGAATTGGCGGCGGTTGATTCAACCGTTAAATACCTTGACCATGAACTGACTCAAATGTATCCGAGACCTTTCCCTCAGGGCGCCACTTCTATTTACTGGGAGTTCTCTTACACAGCCCCAACGGATAAAAGACAGGATACTATCTATTCTTGCGGGCTTAGCACAAATCACGATCTGAAACCGAATGCCTACGATCTTTGGTCTTACGGTCCGAAATTTGTCGTGGATATTAGGCACTCGCCAACGAGTGTGGATGAAACGCAGCAAATTGCAACCGACTTCAAGTTGATTGGAAATTATCCAAATCCGTTTAACCCATCTACCACCGTTAAGTTTTCTTTGCCTTCAGCAACGGAAGTTGAAATGTTGGTTTACAATGTTGCGGGTGATCTTGTTTCGCGGGTATCTCCTACTTATTTACCGGCGGGTGAGAACTCATTCAGTTTCAATGCGGGTTCGTTACCCAGCGGAGTGTATTTTTACAGGATAATTGCGGGTGAGGCATTTTTAACCGGCAAAATGATTTTGTCGAAGTAGATATTATAGTTATTTTTGGAATGCCGTAACATTACATTGGATTGATGCAACGGTTTTTTTCGAAAGCAAGTAACAACTATTTTCGGAAAAGAAATAACTATTTTCGAAAGGAATTAATAGTTACTTTTGGTGAGATTGTAACGGTTACCGTCGGTTGCGTTGATTGCCGGGTGTGTTAACTGTTTTACATTTTCGCCGGTAGTTGATGGCCGGTAGATATGCTTTTTCTGATTATCAACTGATTAATGACTGACTAACGATTGTTTGATGAAAAAGCAACAATAATCGTTCTATAATAGAAACAGTTGAATTAACGATAAGAGGATCGGCGCTTTGGCACCGATCCTCTTAAGTTATTCATTCACTCATCTATCAACTATTTAGAAGCTTTTTCAGGATTTAATTTCCTCATCTTTTGAATCATTACTCCCATCTTTTGAATCATTATCTGCATTTTTTGGATCAACTTTTTCCCCGTCATTTGCTGTTGCACCTTCTGCTTCCATCTCTTTAAGTCTTTCCAGTTCCAGTGGGTGTTCGGCTTCCATCATCTCTTCACTCATCAAGCCGTTCAGGAAGGCAGTGTTCAGCGGATAGACTTCCGGATTAAAAATAACATAATAGAAGTGCCAAACAACTATTGCAAGCGTTGCAAGCCATGCTTCGTAGAAATGAATTAATGTTGATACATCAAACCAAATTTTTGGGACGCGTGCAAGGAAGAAATCGTTGAACATTAACAGCAAGCCGGTTGCCGACATCACTATGGTGCCCCAAACGAGAGCCCAATACTCGGCCTTTTCTGCGTAACTGAAGCGCCGGAACTTTGGTTTTTCTTCACTTCTGAAAGTGATATATTTAATATTCACTTTCAAGTCATCCCAATCGTGCCATGCCGGCAGGAAGTCTTTTAATAGTTGTTTACCCGGTTTGGTAAAAAATAAATAATAAGTATGATAAAGTGAAACAGCAATCAACACAATACCAAACACCCTGTGAGCCAAACCGCGCAACTCAAAAGCATTTTCGCCCATAATCGCCCGAATCCACTCAACCCAAAATGCTTCGGGATAAACCAAACCAAACCCCGAAATCACCAAACCAATAAATGATGTGAGCAGGAAGAAGTGCTGAATCCTCTGGTTCTTATCCATCCTTACATAATATTTACCCTCTTGGTGCAATTTTTTAATCTCTTCCTTGTGTTTCCGTTTTTCCTGAATTTTTCTTGCAAGATCGAGAACATTGTGGATGAACATCATTCCGATAGTTACAATAATCAGGAAAATGTAGCCGTTCTTAACTAACCAAAGGATTATCGATTCGTCTTCTTCATTGGTAACATGCACCTTAACGAATCTGCTTTCCAACTTTGCGTCAGGATGGCACTTGCCGCAGGTCTGCGATAGATTGGCACGGTTGATCGATGAAAGAGGATCGCTGCTCGGGCGAACATCGTGATAGTTGTGGCAGCTTGCGCAGTTAGCCGCAGTTTTTGAACCACCACGGACTGCCAAACCGTGGTAGCTTGAATAATAAGTTTGTGCGTTTACCGCTGAAAAACCGTATTTTTCGGTCAGCACCACACTGGAATGGCAGTCTGAACAAAGTTTAGCAATGAAAATATTTTTTTCACTTCCGTCTTTAAAACGATCAATTTTTTCGATTTGGTGGTCGCCATGACAGTCGATACAAGCCGGTGCGTCTGTTTTCCCATCTTTCACTGCTTTGAAGTGAACTGACACTGTATAGTCATGCTTCTCTTTTGAATGACAGCCGGATTTGCCGCAAGTTTGTGCAACATTATTTTTATTAATCGATGACTTAAGATCGGAAGAAGGCAACATAGCATGTCCGGTATGGCAATCAGAGCAAACAGCAGCTTTTTCATTTCCGGCTTTCAGGGCTTTCCAGTGTGCAGAATTTTCGTAGTGAAGAATCTGTTCTTTGTTTGTTTTGGTGATCTTCAGAACTTTTTCATTTTTAGCATGACATTCCATGCACATTTCTTTAATTTTGATTTTGGCAAATTCCGGAGATTTAACGCTTGAAATTTCGTGTTCGCCATGGCAATCTGTGCAAACCGGTGCAACATCGGGATATTTTTGAGCTGCCAATCCGTGTGAAGAAGCCTTAAACTCTTTCAACTCTTCCTGGTGACATCTGCCGCAGGTGTTATTAATATTTTCCCTTTTTACCCTTGTTTGTGAAGCAGGAAGCCCTTCGGCGAGGTGGTTGCCGTGGCAGTCGGCACAGGAAGCAGCTTCAACCCCATTAATTTGTATGTGTGCGTGAACGCTTGTTTGATATGTTTTAATGAAATTCACTAATTTTTCCTGATCCTTCGGGTGGAAAAGGGAAGAATTGAGGTGACACTTCAAACATTCCTGAGAATTTCTCGAGAAACGATTCACCGCCGCAAGGTGCTCGCCGTGGCAATTTGAACAGCGAGGGAAAGTTGGATCATTAACCCGGGAGTGAAGTTCACGCGAGAAGGGCGAGGGATGATTACTGTGGCATTTATTGCAAAGTTGTGCTTCAGTGAATTTATTAAAAGCCGGTTTCTGAATTTCGTGTGAAGAACCTCCATGGCAAGTTTCGCAGTTTACTTTATTTCCATTTCTGTATGCCTTGTAGTGCCCGCCTTGTGTGAATTGTCGCACACTTCCGGTGTTGTGGCATACAATGCAGGTTTCAACAGTGCTGTTAGCCAGAATTTTTGCCGGTTGAACGGCATGTTTTGTGTGGCAAGCGTAACACTCAACATTTTTTAAGCCATGCACGCTGTTTTTAAAGGAGTTCACTTCGTGGCAGTTGCTGCAGTCAACCTTTGCAATATTTTTGCCTGCTTTATGCGGAATATCATCGGCGTTAAAGCCTGAGTGGCAGTCAACGCACTCAACATCAGCATGTACAGAGGTAGCGTAACGGGCGGGTTCAACGAAAAGAGAAAGGGTTTTTCCGTTGCGCTCCATCGTTAACGAGTTATCCTCATGGCACGCCATACAGTCATCATTGCTTTGAGCAGAAATGTTGGAAAAAGGTATTAACAGCAGTAGTAAAAGCAGTATGGTTTTCTTCATAATTCTGTAAATTCTGTAAATTCTGATCCCGAAAAAGAAATATTGGGTTTTAGAAGCAAAAATTATGCCACTTAGCGATAAAAAATGAACCGCATATTACTTCATTATTTCGTCAAAAACAACAGAAAAAATGAGGAAATTTAAATATGTTGAAATATTCAACAGTTCAAAAATCTCATTATTAAGATTTTCAACACTTTGTTTCTCAAAAATGAAAAAAGTTGTTGAATCGAGCGATTCACGAAATTCTTCTTGGAAAAGTATGGAAAAGGTGTTTCGAAGTATCTATTTTTGCAGTCGTTTCATTTTTTGATATGTTTTTTCAAATTTTCAAATGTGATTTCCAATAAAAACAGACTAATGAGTTAAAATAAAAACATAAAGAAAATTAACATTCAAAAAAAGCAACTCTTTGGCATAATTATTGCGGTTGTTAAAGTATGCTTGATGCAAATTAAGCTGAAAACAACGAACATCTCAAAAATAAATCGGTAAACAGAAATGAGAATTATCAGATACAACGGTTTCCCTGCGTTGTTGCTTGTTATAGTTTTTTCAACGGGTTCACTCAACTTCGCAGCAAACGGGAAAAATGCTTTGTATCAACAGAACCCTCCCTCAAGCGAAGATTGCCTTGAGTGTCACTCTGATAAAGACCTTTCCATGGATAGAAACGGGAAAGAGATATCACTCTTTGTTGATGAAAAAGTGCTTGGGTCATCACCTCACAGAAAGCTTGAATGTATTTCGTGCCACGACGGATTTGACCCTGAAGAATTGCCGCACAAAGAAAATATTCAACCGATTAATTGCATGACCTGCCACAAAGACGCAAAAATTCGTCACCTGTTTCATCCGCAGATGATGCGCTCGGCGGTTAATGCAGAGGGTAAAGATGTAAGTTGCAAATCGTGTCACGGAACGCACGACGCCAAAAAGTATAAAAATATCGGAAGAACCGCCTCAATTAATGTCTGCGCCAAATGCCATAACACGAATTACAACGAGTTCCGCAACAGTATTCACGGTTTCGGCGCGGGTGAAGGGGAAAAACCCGGTTGCATCACCTGCCATAAATCACAGATAACAAAAGGAAGTTACGGTAACGATTATTTTCGTTTACGGATTTCGCAGCAGGAACTTTGCCTCTCGTGCCATGCAAATACACCGTTAGTAACCAGCAGGTTTACTTACAATAAAAGTTTTGTTGCCGGTGCAGACTCGAACATGCACGGTCAGCTTTTGCGTGCAGGGAACGGGAACGCTGCTTCGTGTGTTGATTGCCACCAAAGCCACAAGATTATGAAGGCTTCGGGTCCCGGGTCATCGGTGGCGGGTGCAAGAGTGCCAGAAATATGCGGAGTTTGTCATAAAGATATTAAAGAAGACTACTCGGCAAGCGTTCATTTCGCTGCATTTCAAAAGAATGTTAAAGATGCACCCGTTTGCTCCGGTTGCCACAACGAACATCAGCCTGAAACCGGTGTAGCGGTGAACCTCTGCGGCTCGTGCCACGACCCCGTTGAAATTTCCCCTGATTTCGCACAGTCCACTTCTAAAACAAAAGTTGCCAGGATAACTTACCACGGCATTAAGGTTGAAAAAGATAAAGTTACGATGGCTAACTGCGTTAGTTGCCATGGGCCTCATAGAATACTCAAATCTGATGACGCTGCCTCGCAGGTGAACAAAAAGAACCTGCAGAAAACTTGCGGTGAGTGCCACCCCGGTGCCGGAGAAGATTTTGTTTCGGGTGACATTCACAAAAATCCGAACAAACCACTTAAGGTTGCAAGCGCAAAAAAAGATACCGCCGATAACAGTGGCGGCAGCTCGTTCGTTACAATTTTATTGATAATTGTGGCTGTTGGAGTTGCTGTCTGGCTGTTGGGGATATTCCTTCGCAGAAGAAAACGCACAAAAAACGAAAACTAAAATGAGAGAGAGAAAAAGATGAAGAAAATTTTCCCGCATTCGCTTTACAACCCAATCTCACTTGTCGGTGCGCTCTTGGCAGGATTGAGTTTCAGCATGATTCTCTTTCTGATTATTCTTGAATTTATGAGCGGTGAACACTCACCATACATGGGAATTGTAGCCTTCATAATTCTTCCGGTTTTCCTGATAATTGGTTTATTAGTAATTGCTTACGGTTGGTATCGCGAGCACAAACTTTCAAAGAGAATAGATTTCAAAGCGCGGAAATTCCCTGTTCTCGATCTTAACGACCCCAAACAATTGCGTGCAGTGTTGTTTTTTTCGATCGGAACGGTTATTCTCCTTTTCTTTTCTGCATTTGGGAGTTTCAAAGCGTATGAATATACAGAGTCCGACGCATTTTGTGGCACGGTTTGCCACTCGGTAATGGAGCCTGAATATGTTGCTTACCAAAACTCGCCACACTCTAAGGTTGGTTGCGTAAGTTGCCACATCGGCTCTGGAGCAGACTGGTTTGTAAAATCAAAAATTTCCGGTTCGTATCAGTTGTACTCGGTTACATTCAATAAATATTCCCGACCAATAGCTACTCCGATCGATAACTTGCGCCCTGCACAGGAAACCTGCGAACAATGCCACTGGCCCAAAAACTTCTTCAGTGAAAAGAAAGTTGACCTCGACTATTACCTTTCCGATGAAGAAAACACAAAAGCCTCGTTGATCTTACTGATGAAAGTAGGCGGCGGAAACAGTGAAATTGGTAACACCGAGGGGATTCACTGGCACATGAACCTTGCAAACGATATTTATTATCTGCCGAGCGACAGAAGCAGGCAGGTGATCCCATGGGTGAAGGTTGTAAGCAAAGAAACCGGTAAAGTTACCGAATACAGAACGAAAGGCTTCAACACCAAAGTGGATGAAAATGGTGAAAATATCAGAAAAATGGATTGTATGGATTGCCACAACCGACCTGCACACCGATACAACGAACCGAGCAGAATTATAAACATTACTATTTCCAACGGTAAAATTGCTGCCGATTTACCCTACATTAAAAGCATAACCACTCAGGCACTTGATGATGAGTATGCTACAAAAGAAGAAGCAAGAGCGGGAATTGAGAAGAAAATAACCGATTTTTACCGCAACAACTACCCTGAAATCTACAGAACACGGGCAAAGGATATTGCTAATGCTGTTAAAGAGATTAGGGTTATTTACTCAAAAAATTTCTTCCCTGAAATGAAAGTAAGCTGGCGGAAATATCCGAACAACCTGGGGCACATGAACTACGACGGTTGTTTCCGTTGTCATGACGGCGAACATTTCAGTTCCGATGGAAAGGTGATTTCAAACGATTGCAACAGCTGCCACATTCTGCTCGAAGAAATTTCACCGCAGAAAGGGCGACAAATAGCAATCGAAGGGTTAGATTTCATTCATCCCGGTGGTATCGAGGTTTCATTCAAAACACAGAAGTGTAGCGCCTGCCACGGAGTTGGTGACGAAGCAAAAGAGAAAAAGGAAAAACTGATGAAGAAAGCTTCAGTTCACTAATGGCTTTTTTTTCGATTCTTTTATTTTGAGGGAAATTCAAAATCAGCAGTAATTCTTCCGGTGCACTGTTGGTGGTTACGGCAGAAAAACCCCTTGCATGGTGCGTTGGGAATATCGTTTTATCTCTGAATTGACGGCAGATTCAGGTGTGATATGCTGCCGGATTCCATCGGAAATGGTTGATTAGGTCTTATTTTTCCCATTTCAAGAACAGGAAAGCATTAATAATTTAGATATTTCATAAAAAACAATTAAATTAAATCTGTTGATTATTCTATTTCCAAATAAACTTGTAAAATGAAAAGATTTCTGCCGGCGTTGTTCCTTCTTTTATTTTTTATCGGCTGCTCAAAAGAGTTGAAGACTGTTTATTCGAACGAAAACAACCTGCCGGTTAAGCAGGGGGAGGCACAGCCTTTCAGTTTTGAGGTTTATAGTGATTTGGAAGTGGTAAAAATCCGTACTTTTCATTGGAACGACGGAAAAGGTGCCGAACCGGGCGAAATAATCCTCAGTACCGAGGGCGGTAAACAGATCGGTAAATGGAAAGCAGAACCCAAACCCGGAAGAGAGGGCGTTGAATCTGCTCTCTGGGAAGTTGAACCTGATATAACCCTTAAACCGGGCAGATATACCGTTAAGACGAGCGACAGCCGCTCCTGGTCATTCAACGAGGCTTCAGGCGGCATCGGTTTTACATCAATTTACACAAAGAAATAACCGGGAAATATGGAAGACGGCAGAATTAAAAGACCCGTAAATATTAATCCGGCAAAGCGTTCGGATGGAGTGTTACCGCGAATTAATTCGACGCATAACGAAATTTACTCAAACTACATTCTGCGCCTTCTTTTCCAGGCAGCCCCCGATGGTTTTTTTGTTATGATGTTGCCCGAACCGGTTGAATGGGATGTTATCGGCGAAGACCCTGAGCTTTTTGAACAAATCTATACCTCTCAAAAAATTACCATTTATAACCCTCGTGCTATTGAGTTAAACCCCGGGTTTGGCGGAAATTTAATGGGAGTTACACCTCAAATTTATTTCAATTACGACGATGAAAACGGAAGAGCGGCATGGCTTAAACTGCTGAATACCGGCTGGCTTAGCATGGAATACTCCGAAGAAATAGAACCGGGGAAAGCTATTTGGATTGAAGCGTCTTTTGCGAATTTATATGAAAACGACGGGCGCCTGCTCGGGTGTTTCTGTACTCAAAGAGATATTACCCTGCAACATACTGAAACAGAAGCCATGAGCAAAACAAGCGGGGATTTGGGGCTTTCGATCGCCTCGATAGGCGACCCGCTGATAATGGCAGATTCTGCAGGGGTGATTACATATTTGAACTACGCCGCAGAAATTACTCTTGACCTCTCTTACGACCGTGTGGTTAACAAACGAATTACTGATGTTATTCAAATTGCCGATCCTGAAGCACAATTAGTTCTGAAACAAATTTTAGATCAAGTGAGGACTACGGGCTTACCTTTCAGGTTAAGTGAAGGAGCTAAAATAAAATACGGCGTTAAAGAGAACGAAATTACAGGCGTTATTTCTAGTGTTGCACGGGATGATGGCCAGCATGTCGGCTGGATTTTGTTACTGCGCTATCCCGCACCGGTTCGCAAAGAACTGATTGAAGATACCGGGAATATGGAAAGGCTTAAAAGGTTGAGCAAATCGATTCAAGCCGGTTATTGGGAAAACGATTTAATTCAGGGGAAAGTATGGATCAGCGATGAAATTTTTGGTCTCTATAAGATTAAAAGAACTTCGTTGGGCGACCCAAATGAGTTTAACCTCTTACAGAAAAAAATTAATGAACTGATAGTTTCTGAAGACTTGCCAAAAGTGGAAAGAGCAGCCAATGATTTGATTGCCAACTACAAAGGATATTCGGTTGACTACAGGATAAAAGACACAGAAACCGGCTCAACCAGGTACTTAAAGTCAATTGTTGAAGTACATTCAAATACATCGGGGCACCCGGTTCTTATTTCAGGCGTTGCGATCGACCTTACCTGGTATTATAACTACCTTACAACCGGTTCGTTTTACGGAAAAATAATTGAAAATGCGCCTGTTGGGATTTTAGTAACCGACCCTGCGGGAATTATTCAATACACGAATAAGAAAATAACAGAAATGACCGGTTATGAACCACAGGAATTAGCAGGGTTAAAGCCTTCTGTTTTCAAATCGGGTGTTCTTCCGCCACAATTCTACGAAAATCTCTGGAATACCGTTCTTTCAGGTCAAATTTGGCAGGGCGATATTATAAATAAAAGAAAAGACGGCTCGCACTACTGGGATTCTGAAGCAATAACCGGAATTAAAGGAGAAACAGGGGAGATAGAACGCTTAGTTGCCTTTAAACGGGATATTACACAGCGGAAAAAGTATGAGGGTGACCTTAAAAAACAGAGAGAGTTGTTCGAAAGGCTGCATAAAGAAAAAGTTGGTTTGTTGCAAGATTTAAATTTAGAGGTGCGTGACCCTCTCAACGGGGTTATGGGGTATCTCGATTTGTTAGCGGATGAAATTACCGACACCGACCACAGAAAGCTGATTCGTTCCGTAAAACAAAGTACCGAAAGGGTAATAAACCGTTTAAATTCAGTAGCCGATATTCTTAACATGGAGAGCGATTCGTGGTTTGTGCGGCTTAAACGAACTTCAATTGCAGCTGCTTTAGAGGAAACTTTACACTACTACCAACTGATTGCTGAAGAGAAAGGGTTGAGGTTCGAGTCATATATCCAGGAGGGAACCTCGCTCGTTACAGACTCTGAACTGATTGCCAAAGCAACGGGTAATTTGCTGGATAATGCTATTAAATTCACCCGTGAGGGTTCAGTAAGGATTGAAGTGCTGAAACCATCAACTGATGAAAATGAGATTAATATCAGAGTTACCGATACCGGACCGGGAATTAAAAAAGAAGAAATAGAGGCAATATTCAGCGAAACCAGCGAAATGCCGCGAAGTGATAACAGTGGGTTTGGGCTTCGTTTGACCAGGGAGATTCTTAAAAAATTAGGCGGAACTATCCGGATTGAGAGTGTTCCCGGGAAAAGAACTTCTTTTACTATTGTACTTTCGGAAGGGGGACCTGATTTGCAGACGGATCAGGAACTTGAAAAACTGAGGCATTTCAGAAAAATGACACAGTCATCGTTACAACATGAAATTTTGCTGGTTGAAGACAGTAAAGTGAACGCAGAAGTTATCGCCTTGTATCTGCGTAAAGTCTGTCGGGTTGAAATTGCAAGATCGGGTGAACAAGGGTTGCAGAAGGCTCAGACGAAAAGGTATTCTGCAGTGATTATGGATATCAATCTTGGTGAGGGGCTTTCGGGCATCGAAACAATGAAAGAAATGAAGATGATTGAAGGCTATAAGGATATCCCGTTTGTTGCAGTAACCGGATATGCGCTGAACAGCGACCGCGAGAAGATTATGTCTGAGGGGTTCGATTTCTTCTTTACGAAGCCGTTAGATATGGCAGAATTTGCAGTTTTTGTGAAAGAATTGGTTCTTCCGGGCAGCGGCGGTTAAAAAGTACTACCTGATAACAGCAATTTTAAGTTTGGAGACGGTGTTGCCGTCTTTATCCGAAGCAATAATAAAATAAACCCCTGTTGCAACAAAATTGCCGTACTGATCCCTGCCGTCCCAGCTTGCAGTTCTTCCGCCCGGAGAAGAGAGAGTACGAATTTTATCTCCTGAAATATCCAAAATCATAATTTCTGAATCTTTAATCAGCCCGTCGATGGTCAGCAACCCCCCTTTAGCAGGTTGATAGGGCATTGGATAGGCGAAAAGACCGGAGTAATCTTGATTTGGCGCCGGAGCACGGGTTGAAAAGGTGACTAACCCGCCGGTCTGCCCGATAAAAATTTTGCCGTTCTTTTGATCGCTGCCCATTACTGACACTTCATTTGTTAACAGTGGGCTGTTAGAAGCATCGTAGAATGCGATTAACTCGGTGCCGTCGGCATTTACCAAGAAGATACCAGCATCAGTTCCGACCCATTTCCTGTTGACAGGATCGACCACAACCGAATTAATTTTTTGCTGCCTGAGTGAAAAAACAGTTGTTACCCTCGGTTTAACTGTTGAAGTGTTTTGAAGTACCGCACTTAACGAAGAAATAATAAGCACCCCAAGATCAGTCCCAACCCAAAGATCACCTCTTTTATCGAGAGTTAATGAGTTGATCTTCTGCCCGTTCAGGCCGCTTGATTCAGTTAATGCCCCGGAAATATCGTCTGCAGTGTTTTCAAAAGTTCCCTTTTCGTTGTAGTAGAAAAGTTGGTTTCTCAAGGGGCTTGCGTACCATTTTGTATCGTTTTGGTCAATTTCCAATGTTGAGTAGTTGGTAAGGTTACCGCCGAGGGGGTTTTGATATCCATGCCAAACGCTGTCTGTGGTTAACACATTCAAAGTTTTGCGGTTACCGGCGTCGAAGTTTAGGATCCAAAGGTTTCCCTTCGAGTCAGATTTCAGAGAAGAGACTACCAGAAAATTGGGATCGGCAGCAATTCCTACCAAGGGTGTATTTGTCGGTGTGAAAGGTGTAAGTTCACCTGAGGGTTTAATTCTGAGAAAACCTTTACCGTAACTGCCGAGGTAAACATTTCCATCTGATGAACTAAATGCGTTGTAGTAAGCGTCGGTTGGCAAAATTCGTGTGTTTGTACGATTGAAATTAGTCCATTCTGTGCCGTCAAATTTGTAAAACCCCCTTCCGGTAACATCTCTGCCACTACCGGAAAATAAATTGCCCTGAGAATCCACAGTAAGCCCGCTGAAAACATTAGCACCGGGCCCATTCGGCGCAATAGCATTAAGTACATGACTTTGGTCAAGAAGAAGTAAACCCGACTTCGAGGGCGCAAAATACAATCCCCCCGGTGACGGGTAAACGCCAAATATCTCCGGCAGGTCAATGATTGAAGAGGCAAGCTGATCATTCGCAATTTTAAATATAGCATAGCGTACTCCACCGGGGATTGAGTACTCAAGAGTAATGAAGCAATCGTCTTCAATAATCGAGGCATTTTTAACTTTTTTATTGGCAGTTTCAGTAATAAATGGTGTAAAAGTACCGTTACCGAACTTGAAAAATCCGGTAGAAGTGCCTGTAACAATTTCACTTTTGTAAATTTTCACGAATAAAAAAGCGGGATTTACAAACCCCGGAATTGCTGAATAAACTTCCCAGGAGTTCGGATCATTCAGACTTGTTGCCCCCGGTTTTTGAACTGCTAATCCTGCTTCAGTAGCAATGTAGAATAAACCTGCTCTGAAAACTGAGTTAACTTTTGTGTTGGTTGCAAGTGGACCAAATTTCACATAAGTATCGTAAAAATCGAGGGTTTCGCTGTTGATTAGCGAGACGCCAAAATCGGTTGAGACAATAACTGTATCGCCGGAGACCAAAAGAGAGTTAATTCTCTTTTGAGTTTTTCCTGAGTTTGCAATAGCAACAATTCGCCTGAATGAACCGGTCTCTTTGTCATAAACATCTATCATTCCGTTTTCACTGCCGAACCAGACTTTATTTTTATTATCCGCAACAATTGATGTGATCGGTGAACCGTTCAAACCCTCAGCCTTCGTGAAAGAAACAAAAGTTGAATCTTCAATATTGTACGAATAAACGCCGCCGGATGAGCCGGTCCAGATTAAACTATCACTGAAATAAGAAGCGGAAAGTTCTGATTTGTTCGAATAAATATGCCAGTTAAAAGCCTCCTGTGCCTGCATCTTGTAAGGCGAAAACAGGAGGAAAATCAGCGATAAGCAGAAAAATCGCAATAACTGTGAATTTAGCAAGAACCGAAAGCTCAGATACAATCGGGATATATTACAAGGGCGCCCCAAACAGGAAAACGAAATGAAAGTTTTATTCATTGGTTATTTAGAAAGTTCTTTCATCAGATTGGCGGTTTCGATTGCCGTAAGTGCGGCATCCCAGCCTTTATTTCCGGCTTTTGAGCCGGCTCTTTCCACAGCCTGTTCAATTGTGTCGGTGGTTACAATTCCGTAGATCACCGGTACACCGGTTGACATTGACGCCATCGCAACCCCCTTTGCAGATTCCGCTGCTACAAAATCGAAGTGGGGCGTTGCACCGCGAATGACCGCTCCTAAGCAGATAACCGCGTCATACTCTTTCCTTTCGGCTGCGGCTTTTGCAATAAGTGGGATTTCAAAAGCGCCGGGTACACGGATTATTGTGATGTCGTCTTTGCTTCCGCCATGTCTGACTAAGCAATCGATCGAACCGTCTAAAAGTTTGTTTGTTATAAAATCATTGAATCTGCTGACTACTACGGCAAATTTTAATCCTTTTGCCTGCAGAACACCGTTTATTTCTTTCATTTCAAACCTCAACTTCAAAAAACAATAACTTGAAACTTAAATATAGAAGAACTATTAAAAAACCGAATAATTTGGGACTTAACACTAAAGGGGCACCACATTCTTAAAAACTGATTCCGTATCCTCCATGTCACTCACTTTTATTCCACCACCAAAGCCTAAGTAGCTGCTGTTAGAATGATTCTCAGGCTACCGATTAGCCAAAATCGTGAAACTTTATTTTTCCACCAACGCCTGAATTGCAGCAAATTCCGGCTTTGAAAGGTAAAAAGAACCGATATACCCTCGGTCGGTTGCTGAGCCGCCGTGAAAATCAGAACCGCCGGAATAGGGTAGCCCGTGCTTTCGGGCAATCTCGACCAGTTGCTGCCGTCTTGGGGAAGAGTGCGAGGGGTGCACTGCTTCAAGTGCGTCGAATTTTTCAGAAAGCAACATTTCCACCGTTTCATCGCTAAAATTACCCGGATGCGCCAACGAGGCAATGCCACCGGCGCGGTGGATCAATGAAATGGCATCGGCGGGGGTAATGAAAAATTTTTTTTCGTAGGCGGGCGAGTTGTTCCCCAGAAAATCCCTGAAGGCATGCGTAAAATTTTTAGCAATTTTTTTTCTGATAAGCGCTTTTGCGATGTGGGGTCTTCCGAACATATCCCCTTTGCACTCTTTTTCCACATCCTCAATTGATATTTCGATGCCCTCGTGTTGCAGGTTAGCAACTATTTTTTGGCAGCGGTTATAACGGTTTTGCTTCAGTTCGGCGGTGTAATTAGTAAGTTCCGGGTTGTTTACATCGATAAAATACCCCAGAATGTGCACTTCAAGCTGCTCAAGTTGTGAACTGAGTTCAATTCCGGGCACTAATTTCAACCCGTATTTTTTATTTCTTTCACATGCTTCAATGAAACCGGATACGGTATCGTGATCGGTAATTGCGAGCACATCAATCTTGTTCAGAATGGCACGGCGCAACAAACTTTCGACAGAAAGCCATCCGTCAGAATGAGTAGTGTGGGTGTGCAGGTCAGCTTTAAAAAACACTTTTTAAGAAAACTGCTTCCTGAATTCCTCGTAGTTGGTAATTCTCAGTTTATTCCCGTCTAACTCTATCAAACCTTTTTTCACGAAGCCGTGCAAGGTTCTGGAGATTGTTTCTCTTGAGGTACCCGCCATGTTTGCAAGATCATGCTGGTAGGGTAGCTTCTCAATTTCAACTACACCTTGCTTAATTTTACCGACTTCATCGGCGATTTGAAGAATTACAGTTGCCACTTTACCTTCAGCGTCTTTAAGTGAAAGAGATTTAATCTTCATATCTGCAGCACGCAACCTGCGCGTCAGTTCCTGCAGAAGGCTGACGGAAACTTCGGGACGATCGTACAACAAATCAAGAAAATCAGCTCTTTCAATAATGAAAAGCTCCGACTCTTCAATAGCAGTAACGGTTGCGGATCGGGTAAGCCCGTCTAAAAGCGCCATTTCACCGAAGAAATCGTTTGGGCTTAGGTAAGTCAGAATAACTTCCCTGCCGTCGTCACTTTCTCTGCTTACTTTAACTTTGCCGGAAATGATAACAAACAGAGCGTGCCCCGTCTCATGTTCCATAAGAATGATAGAGTCGCGCCCGAAAGTCTTTCTCTTACCGAGTTCAGAAATCTTTTGAAGTGTTTCATCGTCAAGATTCTCAAAAAGTGGCACAAATTTTGGGAAATCGAGATCGTCCATTAAATATTCCTTATTTAGTCTTAACAAATTTAGTGACTTTTCTCACAATATTAAAATTAAAACGGAAATTTTCTAAAAAAAAAGAAATAATTCTGTATAATTTTATTTTCAAACAAGGGTTCAACCCGCTGATGTGAATAATTACATTGATAAATCGGGAAAAGAATAATAAATTTGATGGTCTAAATAATTCTTTTTTCCAAAGGAGGAAAACATGTCAATAAAGATAGGAATAAACGGATTCGGAAGAATCGGAAGATTAGTATTCAGAAGAGCCTTGGAGGTCGGTGGTATCGAAATCGTTGCCATCAACGATCTCACTGATGCTGTTACGCTGGGGCACCTGTTAAAATATGATTCTGTACACGGTAAGTTTAACGGCACCGTTGCAGTTGATGGAAATGCGATCATAGTAAACGGGAAAAAGATTGAAATAACCGCCGAAAAAGACCCTTCGAACCTTAAATGGAAAGAATTGGGCGCCGAGATCGTTATAGAATCAACGGGCGTTTTCGCCTCAAAAGAAAAGTGTATGCCGCACATCAACGCCGGTGCTAAGAAAGTTATTTTAACCGTTCCCGCAAAAGGTGAAATAGACGCTACTGTTGTTCTTGGTGTGAATGATGAAATTCTTACAGGTAACGAAGTGGTGGTTTCCAACGCTTCGTGCACCACTAACTGCTTAGCACCGATGGTTAAAGTTCTTCACGATTCTTTCGGGTTGGAAGCAGGTTTTATGACCACAGTTCACTCTTATACAAACGATCAGAGGTTGCTTGATCTTCCCCACAAAGACCTCAGAAGAGCCAGAGCTGCAGCTACCAACATTATCCCGACCACTACGGGTGCAGCAAAGACCGTTGGCAAAGTAATTCCTGAACTTGCCGGTAAACTCGACGGTTTTTCACTAAGAGTTCCGACACCTGACGGTTCAATCACTGACTTTGTTGCTACTCTTTCAAAAGAGGTAACAATCGAAGAAGTGAACGCCGCTATGAAAAAAGCTGCTGACGGCACGATGAAAGGCATTCTTGAGTATTCGGATGAACCTTTGGTTTCTTCCGATATAGTTCACAACCCACACTCTTGTATTTTTGACTCACTTTCGACCATGGTACACGGCAATTTGGTTAAAGTTGTCGGCTGGTATGATAACGAGTGGGGATACTCATGCAGAGTTGTTGACCTTTTACTCAAAGTTGCTTAATTAAAATTTGTTTTGTGACGCAGTTACGGCTGCGTCTTTTTTTTTGTTGTAATTTATTTTTGTTGTAGCTTATTTTTGTAATTAAATCGACTTTAAGTTGGTAATAAAATGAAAAAACAAACAATAGACAGCATTTCGCTGAAAGGCAAGAAAGTGCTGATTCGCGTGGATTTTAATGTCCCGCTGGATGAAGAACTAAAAATCACCGACGACAATCGTATCGTCGAGTCACTCCCCACAATAAAGAAAGTGATATCTGAGGGGGGAAAAGCGATTTTAATGAGCCATCTGGGTCGCCCGAAAGGAAAAGTAAATCCCAAATACAGCCTTAAACCGGTAGCAGAACGGCTTTCGGAGTTGCTTGGGCAGCCCGTTAAATTTGCACCCGATTGCATCGGGGATGAAGTAAACGCTATGGCAAGCAATCTGCAGGATGGTGAAGTGTTGCTTTTGGAAAACCTTCGTTTTCACGCCGAAGAAGAGGCGAACGACGCTTCTTTCGCTGAAAAACTTGCACAAATTGGCGATGTTTATGTGAACGATGCCTTCGGCAGCGCCCACAGAGCACACGCCTCAACCGAAGGGGTTACCCGGTTTATTAAAACTGCGGTTTCGGGTTATCTGATGAAAAAAGAACTCGATTATCTCGGCGGTGCGCTTACCGACCCGGTTCGCCCTTATTGTGCAATTCTTGGCGGAGCAAAAATCTCCGGCAAGATCGATGTTATCAACAACATTTTGGATAAGGTTGATACTTTAATAATCGGCGGAGGAATGGCTTACACCTTCTTCAAAGCGATGGGGTACGAAATTGGTACTTCACTTCTTGAAGAAGAAAAAATTGATCTCGCTAAAGAGCTTTTAAACAAAATTAAAGCGAGCGGATTAAACTTTTTGCTCCCTGTTGATGTTTTAGTTACATCTGAATTTAGCAACGATTCACCAGCAGAAACCGTGCACTTCGATAAAATGCCCGCCGGTAAAATGGGCTTGGATATCGGACCGGAAACGGTTAAATTGTTCTCAAATGCTGTTAAAAATTCAAAAACTGTCGTGTGGAATGGTCCCATGGGCGTGTTCGAGTTCGATAACTACGCCGGAGGCACAAACGCAATAGCTGAAGCGCTGGTTGAAGCAACAGAGCTTGGTGCAATAACCGTTGTTGGCGGTGGTGACTCAGCCGCAGCGATTGCAAAAGCCGGTCTGAAAGATAAAGTAACGCATGTTTCCACCGGTGGAGGCGCTTCACTCGAGTTTCTTGAAGGTAAAGTGTTGCCCGGTGTTGCTGTGCTGAATGACGCTTAGCATTGTTTATTAACCCATAGTAATGTTGAACAACGCATAGTTATGTTGCATAAGGAACAGCATTGTTGAACATAGCGCACTTTTATTGTATAATGCACAGTATTCCTTAACAACACAAGCCTTATTGAATTAGACTAATCCGTGATGGTTAACGCTAAGCGGAGAAAACAGTAAATAATCAGAAATAAATTTCAGGGGCGCCTTTTAAGGTGCCCCGCTCAAAATTGAAGGAAAAAATGTCCAACGGAAATTACCGTCCTGCCGGTTTCTCATTCATGTCGCCGGTGATAAAAAGTTTGTTAATCGCTAATTTTGCAGTCTTTTTTATAGAGCAGATGCTTGCAGGAATCACCTCCGGCGGTATGCCACTTGAAGTGAAGATTCTGCAAAATTTTGCATTATGGCCTCTCGATGCCGGTTTTCTGCCCTGGCAGTTACTAACCTATCAGTTCATGCACGCAAGTTTTGGTCATATTTTCTTCAATTTATTCTCTCTTTGGATGTTCGGAACGGAGATTGAGTACACACTTGGCTCAAAAAAATTTCTGATTTTTTATTTAACATCGGGAGTTGGCGCGGGTTTGCTGCACCTCTTAACCCCATATCTCGGAATGGGTGACAGCCCCACCGTTGGTGCATCGGGTGCAATTTACGGCGTGATGATTGCTTTCGCGCTTTTCAATCCTGACAGATCCATCTATATCTACTTTCTTTTCCCGGTTAAGGCAAAGTATCTGATAGCTTTCTTAGTGATAATGGATTTAATGATGGTCAACAACGCCGCTTCCAATGTAGCACATTTAGCTCATATTGGCGGCGCAATAACCGGATTTTTGTTTCTCTTTTTCGACAAAGAAACCTGGTTTCCGTTTAAAGATAAACTACGCGGAGGTATAAGAGGGGGCGGTGGTTCAAGTTACGGCTCTTTTGGCGGTGGTCATTTTTCGCATCAACAGCGTCCGGATAGTTCCGGAAAATCAGGTTTTTCATTCAATTTCAAAAATAAGAGTAATTCCTCCAAAATTGAAGATGCAAAGTTTACAGATATTTCCGATGATGATGAAATCAGTCAGGAGGTGATTGACAGTATTTTGGAAAAAATTACCAAATCAGGCTACACAAACCTCTCGCAAAAAGAGAAAGATATCCTCTTCAGAGCGAGCAAAAAAATGGCTAAGAAAGATAACGGCGGATAAGATGTTCATTAAAAAGATTACGGTTGTATTTCTTCCATTCTTCACCAATGTGTTTGAAACAATCGAAAGTAATGGTGTTCATTAAAATAATTATGGTTGCCTTTCGATTCGAGATTGAAGCGTTTCTTTTAGAAACAGGTGAAAAAATTGGTTAAAAGAACCTTTGTTTTATTTTTCCTGATTTTTGGTTTTTTGGGGCTTCAATCATGTTCAAAAGAAAAGCACAGAATACCCGAAGATCAATTTTCCGATATTTATATTGAACTTCTCAGGGCTCAGGATTCACTCGGTACTGCTAAAATTATGATGGAACCCGCATTAGATTCCATTCTTAAGAAACAGGGTGTAAGCCGCCCGTTATATGACTCGACAGTTCAATACTACATGAGCCACCCGGAAGATTTTCGTGATTTTATGAAGGAAATTCAGGAGAGGATACCAACACTTCGGGATACTTCCCGGTAAGTTTCTTTTAAAGTATTTGGTTTGAGAAAAAAATCCGAAAAGGATTCAGACACTTCGGGATACGGTGCAGTAAGTTCTCTTCAATGCCGTTTTGTTTTATTGTCGATTATCTGATTTCAGTCAGTTAGTTTTGATTTTTATTCTTTGTTGCAGGACCCTCCCAATAAAAAACGAATAACTAAACCTTATTTATTTCTCCGCTTTCATCAGCTCCCGTTTGCACTGATCTATCATAATCTGAATGTACATATCGGTGGGATTAATTTTTAAAACTTTCTCGTAAGCCTCTAAAGCAGCGGCGTAGTTTCTGTTATTCATGTGAGCGTCGCCCTCACTTTTAAGGGTAAGAAGTTCGGTGATAGTTGGTCGTTTCTGCTGTGGTTCCGGGCCGGTGCGTACCCTGTTTCTTTTAACGCCATCTTCACACTCAGATTTACAATAAAGCAGATATGGGTTATCAGAGTCGCTGATCAAAAGTGCGGAGTACATTTCCAGCGCTTCTTCAAACTTTTTTTCGCTTCTTAGTTGGTTGGCTTGTTTCAGAATCTCTTCGTAAGCTTCTTTCTCGTAATTCTCTTTACCGTTTTCTGTTATCCCTTTTTCAGTTACGGATTCGCTGCTGACAAGTTGCTCAATTTCCCTGATGTAAACATCTAATGAATGGTCACCCGGATTTTCCTTTTTCGCTTCGTTAAAATAGAGCAAAGCCTCCTGATATGAACCATCACTGAAAAGTTTTTCAGCGACCGAACGGGAACTAAGTGGTCCGTCTTCCGACCTGAATGACCTGTCGGCATCTTGATTTTTTTTATTATCGATAATTCTGCTCTGTTTAATCATCATTTTATCGATCTGATCATCGGCTAATTCAATGTTAATTTCTTCAAGCCCGAATCCGTTAATTTCTTCTTTCACCATTTTAGTTGGTGAAATCACGCTGATTACTTTCGGTTTTTGCCTGAAAGCAGTTGGCTGCTTTTTAAAATCTTTAACGCCGTATTTTTCGGCGAGTGCTTGCGCAGTCTGCACGGTTAATTCGGTATATCCGTCAGCCAGCGCCGTCAGTAATTCAAGTATATCCTTTCTTAAACTGTTGTTTTCAGATGTTAAATCGGTAATTTTTCCGTCAAAACTTTTGATTGTTTTATCGTATTTAAGTTTCAACATTTCGATTTTTTCATTAAACTCTCTCCCGACTTTTTCTTTCACTGCGTTAGTGAGGTTTTCCGCATCGGCTTGATCTATCTTATCAGATTTATCCGGTTCAACCTGCGAAGTTAACTGTTCGAAAACCTCGGTCAGGATTTTCAGGTCGTTTTCGGCAAGTGTTCGGATGGTTTTGTTCGGTGACCTAAGACCGAACGAGTAATCTTCTTTCAATTTTTCGAAAGCGGCTTTTAATGAGGCGGGGGAATTGTCGCCCCGGTCACGGAATAGTTTATACGCTTCACCGAAGGAAAGCGCCCCATCAACCGACACATCATTCAACAAAAGATGGTAAGCCTCTTTAACCGCTTTTTTGTTCTTTCGCAAACTTTCACGCAGGAACTTTGAGCCGGTGGCTTCAATCTGGCGGTTAATATCCTGTTCCAGTTTCTCAAAATTCTTCCGAATCAAGTCAGCATTAGTGGCGTCTTTAACTCCGAGAATATCACAAGCCTGAGAGTGATTCATTAATTCGTTTAAAACCGTATGAAAAAGTGAAAATTAATAAACAATAAAAATAATGATTCAAATGTAAAGATAATTATGTAGAAAATTTTGGTAAATTTGTGATGAGCACAACGATTAATTAGCGCAAGGAGCAACGGATGAAGCGGGCGAGTGTTTCACCGGGTAAAATCAGCAAAGAAATAAAGAACGGGTTGCGTGTTTTCACCGATCTGCGTGAAGCTGTTGCCCAAATGGATGAAAACAACCGGCGGTTTTATTACAACCCAAAAGTTACCGATTTGGGCCGGCTTTCTCCTGTTGAATTAAAAACGATTGAGCACCTGAAGTGTTGGTGTGAAGACTACCGGCATAACTACCCTCAGTTTCTTGCGACGCACGAAATAAGGTTTTGCTGCCGTCACATTGCAGAACAGATTGCCGAATTGAGTGTTCACCCGTTAATCCGACGGATTTTGGAAAATAAAGCGAGAAGAGGAGCCCGGGAAAGGTTTTCAGTTCTATCCGAAGTGCAGCCTGTTATTGTGGGGTTTCCTTCGTTGGATAAACTTGGGTGGGTGAATGTATATCACTATAATTCCGTTAAAGAGTTGGGGATAAGGTTCTCTTTTCATCTGTTCGAAAGGCGCTGGTCGTACGGAAGAAAACCGAAAGAGTACCGTGATATAGAGGTTCTGCTGGATGACCTTTTTGAAGCTACACTGCTAAGACACAAAATATTGGATAACACTTCAAAATAATTTTCTTTGTTTGTTTCTTTTTGTGTGTTCTTTCAAATTTTACATTTACACTTCAAAATAATTTTCTTCATTAAGTGGCAACACTTCCAAAACACCATTAGAAGAAGCATAAAGCCCGGAGGCTATTTTATGAGCGACTTCACTTTTTATCCAAGCCTCAATTTTCAGTCCAGTTGCATAATCTGATGAAATAATTTTCACATCGCTTCCTTCAAGCCCTCGGTAAAGGAATGATGAAAGCTCGTATGGTGCGCTGAAATGAAATTTTTCAAATTTGTGAAGTGTAACCATTTCGGCTCTTTCTAAGGTTTCAATTGAAGTTTCGTAGTAAGCCTTCCCGAGGTTACCAACACCAAGCTTGACACCGCCAAAATATCTGACAACAATTATGGCAAGATTGTTAAATCCTTTGTGCTCTATTGCATTCATAATCCTTATGCCCGCAGAGCCTGTTGGCTCGCCGTCATCGGAATATTTTTGATTGCCGTCAATCAGTTTATAGGCGGAACAGTGGTGCACGGCGTCATAATACTCTTTTCTGTAGCCCGCAAGAAGTTCATCAAACTGTAGGGCAGAATTTATCGGATGTGCAAAAGCGAGAAAGATTGATCCCTTCTCTTTATATTTGGTGTTCGCTTTATCTCGAATTGTGGTAAAAACTTCCGGTTTTTCAGACATCTTTTGTGTGTTATAAATAAAAATTATTAAAAAATTTGGGGACTAACTGAGTGCAAGCCATTTGGTTAATTCTGTAAAAAAGAAATTAAATTATCAAAAAATTTGTTATTAATATAGATATTTTATTGATTTTTTTTGATTATATAAGGCAAATTAAAAAATCTTCACAAAAAGCGGGAGTGGTTCTTCAAACCACCTAAAAAGAGAATAAACAGGATTCAGTAAAGATTGCACAAATTTTTCTGAACAATTTAGGGGACACAGATAAATAAAGTACTTCAAAAACGGAAAGAAATTGTTTCACGACAAGATAATTGTTAAAGGTGCCAGAGAGCACAACCTCAAAAATATCGATATAGAGATACCCAGAAATTCCTTCACGGTTATCACCGGGCTTTCCGGTTCGGGTAAATCTTCATTAGCATTCGATACCATTTACGCAGAGGGACAGCGGAGATATATAGAATGTCTTTCGGCTTACGCCCGACAGTTCCTCGATATGTTGGAAAAACCGGATGTGGATCAGATCGAAGGATTAAGCCCCGCCATTTCAATTGAGCAGAAAGTAACTTCGGGCAACCCCCGTTCAACCGTCGGCACGGTTACGGAAATCTACGATTATCTGCGTCTTCTCTACGCCCGCCTTGGGATTATAAAGTGTTATAACTGTGGTGCTTCGGTTCAAAAACAGAACATGGGACAGATTCTCGAAAGAATAAACCGTGAGTTTGAAGGGAAGAAAATTTCACTTTTTGCACCCGTGATTCGGGGTAGAAAGGGGCACTACCGCGAGCTTTTTGAAGAAATCGCTAAAGACGGCTTTCTGAAAGTCAGAACCGACGGTGAAGTTAGAGATATCACTACCGGCATGCAGGTCGATCGCTACAAAATCCACAATATTGAGATTATGGTGGATAAATTTACACTTAAACCGGAAATTGCAGCCCGTTTGGAGTCATCCGTTGAAGTGGCGCTAAACTATGGCAGCGGTGTGATGATTGTGAACGACGGAAAAGAAGACCACATCTTCAGCAGACACCTCAGCTGCCCAAACTGTGGAATAGGATACCAGGAACTTGCACCCAATTCTTTCTCTTTTAACTCGGCTTTTGGTGCCTGCCCCGATTGCGACGGGCTGGGGGAGAAAAAAGAATTCGATCTTAATCTTATCATCCCCGACAGAAGCAAAGCGATCAATGAGGGAGGCATAGCCGCGATGGGTAAGCCGAGACCGATGTATTTTTTCAATCAGCTTGAAACCATCTCCAAGGTGCTTGGTTTTGATTTCGATACACCCATAAAAGACCTTCCGAAAAAAGTTTTGGATATTATCCTTAACGGCTCGGAAGAAAAATTTGAATTTTACTACTCGTATGGCGGCAAAAAAGAGGTTTCTTACAAGCACCGTTTTTCCGGCGTGTTAAATTACATGCAAAACTATTTCACCTCCACATCTTCGGTTAAGGTGCGTGAGTGGGTCGAGTCGTACATGAATATTGCTAAGTGCCGCACCTGCGAGGGAGGGCGGCTGAAGAAAGAGTCGCTTTCTGTATTTTTTGGCGGTAAGAACATAAGCGAAGTTACTGCGCTTTCAATAGTTGAATGTAAAGAATTTTTTGAAAAAGTGGAGCTTCACGGCAGGGATGCAATTGTTGCAAAGCCGATTTTGAAAGAGATAAACTCACGCCTCGATTTTTTACTTAATGTTGGTTTGGATTACCTGACGCTTTCCCGAGGTGCGCGGACGCTTTCGGGTGGTGAGTCGCAGCGAATTCGGTTGGCAACCCAGATTGGCACGCAGTTAGCAGGTGTGCTCTATGTTTTGGATGAGCCTTCAATCGGTTTGCACCAGCGGGATAATATTCGTCTGATCAACTCTTTGAAAATGTTGCGCGATTTGAACAACACGATAATTGTGGTTGAACACGATAAAGAGACGATTGAAAGCTCTGATTATTTAATTGACTTAGGCCCCGCTGCGGGTGAGCACGGTGGGGAAGTGGTGGCGATGGGTGAAACACTGTCGCTTCTTAAAAACAGTAAAATAGATCATTCTCTAACGCTTGATTATCTCAGGAACAAAAGGTTTGTTTCGCCCCCAAAACAACGACGCGAAGGCAACGGGAAGCTGCTGACACTTCGCGGAGCACGGGGGAACAACCTGAAATCAGTGGATGTTTCCATACCGCTCGGCAAGTTTGTGGTTGTAACCGGTGTAAGTGGTTCGGGTAAATCTTCGCTGATAAACGAAACTTTAGTGAAGCGCCTGATGAACCAAATTTACCGAACTAAAGATGTTCCGCTTCCTTTTGATTCTATCGAGGGTATGGAGCATATTGATAAAGTAATTGAAGTGGATCAGTCACCAATTGGGCGGACACCTCGCTCGAACCCGGCAACCTACACCGGTTTATTCACATTTATCAGGGACTTATTTGCGCAGTTGCCCGAATCAAAAATCAGGGGTTACCAGCCGGGCAGGTTCAGTTTCAATGTATCCGGCGGAAGGTGCGAGGCTTGCGGAGGCGATGGGCTGAAGAAAATTGAAATGAACTTCCTCCCCGATGTTTATGTGAAGTGTGATGTCTGCAATGGGCGGCGGTATAACCGGGAGACCCTTGAGGTGCTATATAAGAAAAAATCAATCGACGATGTTCTGGAAATGACCGTAACCGAGGCGCTTGAGTTCTTCGCCGATATGCCCCGCATTAAGAGGAAAATCCAGTCGATCTACGATGTAGGTTTAGGGTATATTAAACTTGGTCAGCAGGCGACAACCCTCTCAGGAGGTGAAGCGCAGCGCGTTAAACTTGCTACGGAATTAAGCAAAGTTTCAACGGGCAAAACGATTTATTTTATGGATGAACCAACAACGGGGCTGCACTTCGAGGATGTGAATGTGCTTCTGAAAGTTATTGAGAAGTTGGTTGATAAAGGGAACACTTTCGTTGTTGTTGAGCATAATCTGGATGTTATAAAAGCCGCAGACTGGATTATTGATCTGGGCCCCGGAGGAGGTGCTGCCGGCGGAAGGATAATCGCGGAAGGCACACCGGAAGCCGTAGCGAAAAACAAAAAAAGCGTTACGGGTAAGTTTTTGTAAAATATCTTAAAAAACTCAAAAGTTCATAAAAAGTCAAAAGGTTTTTAAACAAAAAAAGAGGCTGTCTCTGAGAATTTAATTTCAGAACAGCCTCACTAATTTTTAAGGTAAGATTTGCTAATTAAACAGCCACTCGATAGCTGATAAATAAGTGTCAACCGGAGAACAACCCTACCCGTTATAGTTAACAGCACCAAGCCCTTTGAAGATTGCGGTAGTATCTAATTCTTCCTCAATCCTGAGGAGCTGGTTATATTTAGCAATTCTGTCGGTACGGCTTGCGGAGCCTGTTTTAATCTGACCCGCATTGGTGGCAACTGCTATGTCGGCAATGGTTGTGTCTTCTGTTTCGCCGCTTCTGTGTGAAACCACAGCTGTGTAGCCTGCACTTCTTGCCATTTCAATTGCGTCCAAAGTTTCGGTAAGAGTGCCGATTTGGTTCACTTTAATCAGAATCGAGTTAGCGCATCCGAGTTCAATTCCTTTTGCAAGAATCTTAGTATTGGTAACGAACAGGTCATCGCCAACCAACTGAATTTTGCTGCCAACATTATCAGTAAACTTCTTCCAGCCCTCCCAGTCATCTTCCGCCAAACCGTCTTCAATCGAAAGAATCGGGTACTGTCTTATCCAGTTTTCCCAAAAAGCGATCATTTCGTCGGAAGAAATCTCGTTTTGAGTTGATTTGAAGAATTTGTAGGTTTTCTTCTCATGGTTCCACATTTCAGTCGAAGCGGGGTCGAGTGCAATCATAATATCTTTTCCCGGTGCGTATCCGGCTTTTGTAATTGCTTCCAGAATCACTTCAATTGCTTCATCGTTAGAGCGAAGTGATGGTGCGAAACCGCCCTCGTCGCCAACGGAAGTGTTGTGCCCTTTTTTCTTCAGCACACTTTTTAGTGTGTGGAACACTTCAGTTCCGTATCTGAGTGCTTCTTTAAAAGTAGGTGCGCCAACGGGCATAACCATAAACTCCTGAAAATCAACATTATTGTCAGCGTGTTTGCCGCCGTTCAAAATGTTCATCATAGGAGTCGGGAGCACTTTTGCGTTGGTGCCGCCGATGTAACGGTAAAGCGGGAGACCAAAAGCCTCAGCTGATGCTTTTGCGCAAGCAAGGGATACACCCAAAATTGCGTTTGCACCAAAACGGGATTTGTTTTCGGTGCCGTCAAGTTCAATCATATAGTTATCGATGGCAACCTGCTCGGTGGCGTCCCACCCGATAAGTTCATCGGCGATTTCGTTATTCACAAAATCAACGGCTTTTTCGACGCCTTTTCCAAGGTAGCGGGAATTGTCGCCATCCCGAAGTTCGCAGGCTTCGTTTGAGCCGGTAGAGGCGCCACTTGGTACAGCAGCTCTTCCGATAACGCCACACTCTAACAGCACTTCTGCTTCAAGGGTAGGGTTTCCTCTGGAATCGAGTATCTCGCGGGCTACAATATCTATTATTTCAGTCATTATTATTCTCCATGTAAATAAGAAGGGTGCCCCCGGGGCGACTCGAACACCCGACAAACAGTTTAGGAAACTGCTGCTCTATCCACCTGAGCTACGGAGGCATAAAAAAGAGGTGACGCCAAAATGGCTAAATCACACTTGTAAATATACGAAATTTGGGTTTCAATTTGCAGCCTTCTGTTATCTTATTTGGCGCACCCCTTTGGATTTTCGCAGAGTACTTTTTCCTTATTTGGCGCACCCCTTTGGATTTTTTGCAAGCAATTGGTTTTATTAAAGGCTGCAATTAAGAACAGCAATTATTCTTACGAATTTCCAAATTTCAATAAGAACTATAGCCTTTTATTTGGATTTTCCATAATTTAGATTTACAAAAATTATTAATTATAAAAAACGGCAATACCATGTCCTTAAGACGATATATTACCATGATAGCAGTAGTGGTTCTTCTAGCACCATTCACACTTTTTCCGCAGGCGACACTTCCGAATATTTTGAATCAGATGAACCAGGATTCACTTCTGAAATTTGCAAGCCAAATAACAGGAGGGGAACAGGTTACCATTGGCGGGCAGCCCTACACCATTGTTTCCCGTTATAAAACTAACCCTTCGAACGATATGGCGGGGAATTTTATTCAGGAAACGCTTGCAAGGTTTGGGCTTACCGCTTCTCAACAGTCTTTCTCTTCATCCGGCAAGAATGTGATCGGCGTGAAAGTAGGTACGGAGTTCCCTAACCAAAAATATATGATTTGTGCCCATTACGACTGCATGCCCTCCGGTTCGGTTGCACCCGGAGCGGATGATAACGGAAGCGGAACTGCCGCCGTGCTCGAGGCTGCCAGGGTGCTTTCACAATACAACTTTCCCTACACGCTCATTTTTGCACTTTGGGATGAGGAAGAGCAGGGGCTTATTGGTTCTGATTATTATGCACGGCAGGCTCGGTTAGCCGGGGACTCAATCCTCGGGGTTATTAACATGGATATGATCGCATGGGACTCGAATAACGATAATGTGTGCAACATCCATGTGAAGGAATCTGTTGCTAATTCAATTAAACTTTATAACAGAATGATTGAGCTAAACGGTTCGTATGGCATCGGGTTGGTTATCAACCGCCCCAACCCACCCATAACCGCAAGTGATCACGCATCGTTTTGGACCCAAGGCTACAGCGCAGTTTGTTTTATTGAAGATGACAACAACGATTTTAACGCCTATTACCACACGGTAAATGACAAAATGATCTATTACAATACCCCATATTACTTCAAAATGGCTAAATTAGCAACAATTTCTATAGCAAGTTTTGCGCTGAATATGGATATTGTAATAACCCACTCGGCAGTGCAGTCGGCTTACCGCCCGGGAAGTTTTTCAACAACAGCCACTATTTCAACAGGGCTTGATGTGGGGACAGGAAATGCTGCCCCTCGCATGTATTACAGAGTGGCTGAGCCGGGGGGAAGCTTTGGGCAATTTATCGCACTAACCGGAACTTTAACCAACGGCACCGGAATACCGGGAGAAGGTGACACAAAACCAACAGAAGGATCGTTTACATATTCCTTCGCTTTTCCGGCGCTTCCTTCGGGGGCTACGGTCCAATACTACTTTGCCGCACAGGATAACGGGGGGAACTTAGTGGTTACTTCTCCAACCGGCGGTGGGGGTATTAATCCACCGGGGAGCACACCACCGACAACTTTTTATAGGTTTTATAATGCTGAGTCTAACCTGATTTTCAGCGATAACGGAAGCAGCATAGCCGGCTGGGTACCGACAGGTACCTGGGGGCTTACCACTTCCAAATATGTTTCTGCGCCGAGTGCTTTTGCAGATTCACCCACCGGGAACTACTCGCCGAACCAAAACATAACGCTTACACAGGCAAGCGCCGTAAATTTAAGCGGTGCGGTGGGTGCAGGACTTTCTTACCGGGCGCAGTGGGATTTGGAAACAGGTTGGGACTATGCACAGCTTTTAATTTCAACCAACGGAGGATCGAGCTGGGCACCACTTCGTGCATCGGGAATGGTGAACGGAGCCGGGTCTTTCCAGCCTTCCGGGCAGCCCGTTTATAACGGCTCGCAACCTACCTGGCAAAAGGAAGTGGTTGACCTTTCCGAGTATATCGGTAAAGATATTTTGCTTCGCTTTTTGTTGAAATCGGATGGCTCAGTTCAAAAAGACGGAATTTATATCGACGATATCGAGATTTTTAAATATTCTGAAATACCCGTTGAACTTGGCTCTTTTTCTGGAACAACCGTTGGAAATAAGGTTGTTCTTCAATGGCAAACCGTTACAGAAACCAACAATTTTGGCTTTATTGTTGAAAAACAAACCGGGAGTGAGTTTATAAATCTTGGTTTTGTTAATGGTAACGGAACAACAACCGAGGCGAAACATTATTCGTTCACAGACGAGAAACCATTAGCTGACAGGCTTACCGGTGACTACATTGGTGTGCAGCCCGGTGAGGAGAATGGTACAAAGTTTAACCGGAGACCGGGAGCGAACATTGTTACCTATAGGTTGAAACAACAGGATTTCGACGGTACCGTTGTTGTTTTGGGTACGGTTGAAGTTGAAGTATCGTCTGTTTTTGCTTATTCACTTTCGCAGAATTATCCCAACCCATTCAACCCGGAAACCGTTATTGAATTTACCGTGGCTGAACCGGGCGAAGTAGTTCTGGAACTTTATGATATCCGGGGAACAAAACTGCGCACTTTGGTTTCTGAGAGAAAAAACCAAGGGAATTATTCAGTAACAGTAACGGGTGAGGGTTTGGCTTCGGGTGTTTACTTAGTAAGAATGCAGGCAGGGAAGTTTACTGCAACCAAGAAGATTACGCTGTTGAAATGACGCTTTTTATTTGAAGTTTGTTTAGAAAGGGTTTAAGAATGAGAAAGGCTGTTCGAAGGGGCCGAACAGCCTTTTTTGTATCGGGGAGATACAAACCATAACAGGTTCTCATCATCATCATCAAGCTCTTATCAGTAGCCTAAGAGGAGGAATCTACAAAATACAACAATTTTCCGCCTCATTAGGTACTGTTCAAAGGACCGCCGCCGGGTTGCATAACCAATACTTTCACTAACATTTCGATCTTCCGGCTTTGGAAAATCACAAACTCATACTACAAATTTAATTCATTGGGGAAATGTTACAAATAGTAAAATCAGAAAATGAATTGTCGAATTTTTACGACAGTATTTTTTTCGCCATTTTTTCGTTTTACCTTTTCCTATTCCGCCCCGGTTCCGATTACCTTATTTCCTCCCTTTCCCATTTCCCCCCCCCCCTTTTTGCGCATTTTTGAACAGCCTCGCTCAATCGTTATCTTTTCAAACATTTGATAATTTTAAAAAGTTCAGTTTAACACATTTTATTTACTCATTAAGTTATGAGTTAAAAAAAAAGGGGGAAATCTCGCTTAAAAACTTAAGTTGATGCCACTTCCAAGCTGCTGCTTCTCCCAAACCAGTGCCACTTCCAAGTTGCTGCTTCTTCTAAATTGACGCCACTTCCAAACTGCTGCAACTTCTGAACCGGCGCCCTTCTAAGCTGATGTCACTTCGCCGATAAAAGCTATCAGCCCGTCAATTTCTCCGGTTTTATCAAAAAATTTAGCGGCGCCAAGCTCCATGGCTTTTGCTTTGAATTTATCACACACGAAGTTTGAAACCATCACAACTTTCGTTTGCAGCCCCATTTCATTAATTGTTGTCAGAACATCGAAGCCCGAACCATCAGGCAGTTTAATATCCAGCACAACTAACTGAAACTCTTTTGATTTCAACAGCTCAATTGCAGAACGGCAATCTGAAGCCGTTGAAATAGTAATTTCGGGCAACGCCCCGCTGATAAGCCGCGAAATATTTAGTCGAACGCTTTCAGCGTCATCAACTATCAATATATCCATAAATAACCGAAAATTCTTTGTGTAAATTACAAAGCATTTTTGATTATAATTATAGGAAAGTTCTGATGGTTAATGTCGAAAAATTCTGACAAATGGGGGCAGGCGCGAATCAATCACTCAATCAATCAATTGATTTTCAAGAACATAGAGGATAAGTTCCGCGTTGTTGTTCAGGTTCAGTTTCTCCAGAATCCTGCTTTTGTAAGTTCCAACAGTTGAAACACTTATTGCCAGCATTTCTCCAATTTCGGTTAAAGATTTCCCCATTGCAATGAAACGAAGAATTTCAAACTCCCTGTCTGAAAGTGATTCATGCGGCAGTTTACTGCGGTCGATATCTAAGTTTCCGGCGAGTTTTTCAGCAAGGGTTTCGCTCAGATATTTTCTACCGGAAGCGATTCTTCGAATAGCAAGAATTATCTCATCGCCTGCGCTTTCTTTCGTCAGGTAGCCCCACGCCCCGGCTTTAAGTGACCGAATGGCAAACCGGTCTTCCGGGTGCATGCTAAGAATCAAAACCTTCGCTTCGTGGTCAATAGCGCGCAGGTCTTTCAGCACTTCTAACCCGCTTTTTCCCGGTAGGGTAATATCGAGCACCAGCACATCAAACTCCTTATTCATAAGGGCATTGGCAATAGCGCCGGCATCGTCGGACTCGCCAACTACGCGCATATCGGCTTCAGCATGAATAAGTCTTTTCAACCCTTCACGAATCAGCAGATGGTCATCAGCTAAGAAAACTTTGATCATAGATGTTCAAAAGATGTTCAAATCCAAAATTTGTACTCTAATAATAAACAAAAAATGGCAGTAATGCAAATAAAAAATCAGCTAAGTTTCATTGTTAAGGAAATTACCGTTCCTTTTCCAATTTCCGACTCAACGGAAAACTCCGCGTTTGCTAATTTAGCTCTTTCGCGCATGCCAATGAGACCAAAAGAAGTGTAGCCTTTTTTAACCGTAGAATCGAAACCTCTGCCGTTATCTCTGATTTTAATACGAAATATTCCATTATCTAAATTCATATCAATTGTTGCCGTTGTAGCCTCTGAGTGACGAATAATGTTTGTGCACGATTCCTGAATTATCCTGAAAAGCGCCGTTGAGGTCATTTTGTCCAATTCAATTTCTTCAAAATTGGTGTTAATCGAAAATTTTACGGAAGAACGGGCTTTGGATTCATCCACCAACCACTCAACCGCCGCCACAAAGCCTAAGTGATCCAGCACTTCGGGTCTGAGTTCCGTGATGATTCTTCGCAGTTGTTTCACCGTTTTATCGATGTTTTTCGACATCACCTCGACCTCGTTCAGGAGGTTATCTTTAACCCGGTCATTCACACCGGATTTAATGATGTTTTTCATCATTGACAGGTTAATTTTCATTACCGAAAGCACCTGCCCAAGCTCGTCGTGGATTTCTCTTGCGATGGCTTCGCGCTCATTTTCAGTCGCCTGTTGTAGGTGAGAAGTAAGTGCCTGAAGTTGTGCGTGAGTTTCATCCATTTTCTGTTTCAGTTTAGTTTCTTCAGTGATATCCGAGAAAAAAATTGCGATACCGCGCGAAATAGGATAAAACTTCCCTTGAAAATAAATATCCCTCGATTTAATATAATCGGTTGAGAGCACGGCTTTTCCGGTTCTAATAACCTCCTGAATGTTGTGATAGATGAATGTATCCTCAAAGTTATCGAAAATCTCGGGCAGAAGTTTCCCCACTAAGTTCTCGCGAGTGGTGCCCATGAAAGCAAGCGGTTTCGAGTTTACCGTTACCACCCGCAAATCGTGATCTACGAGGATGAATCCATCCGACATTTCCTCCCTTAAGCTTTCCAAAAATGCTTCTGTTTCACTCAGTTTTTTCGAGAGGGTCAGCTCCTGCTTTTTCACCAAGAGGGAAGTGGCAAGCCCCGAAACCACAATAGTTGCCAGAACGATGATTCCGAGCAGAATGGTAATCGGCAACAGCGGTTTCTCGGCGGCGCCGGTTGTAATAGCAGAATAAACTAACAACCCATAGTTTTTCACTTTTTGCAGGTTGCCTATTTTATCGATTTTTTCCAGTCCGACTCCCTGTAATTTACCTTCTTTTCCACTTTTTGCCATTTTAATAATTATATAACCGACTGATTCCTTTCCCGGGTAATCAGCAATTGTGAAAGGTTTTAGTGTATCTATTATTGGGTATATTTTGTCGTTGTAAAAGTAGAATAGTCTGTTTCGTGTTTCAGTTTTGTATTTCTCTTTTGTCAGAAAGATGTTTGAAAATTCACTTGCTATTGCAATTTTTTGATAGATAATACCACCGATTTCGCCGTTGTGCAGGCGCACTGCCGTGAAAATATCGAGTGAGGGTTGGTTGTCTGCAAGGGGAGTGTGGTCAACAAACTGGTCCAATGAATCGAATTGTGGAGTTCTATTCTTCAGCGGGCTGTTGCCACTGTTAGTGTTGTTAGCGGTGGTGTTGTTTTCTGCAGTTTGGTTTTGGTTGTTCTTACCGGTATTATCATTGTTCTTTGTGTTGTTTTCTGTGGTTTGGTTTTGGTTGTTTTTACCGGTATTATCGTTGTTTTTAGCTTTCGGGCTGTTGATTGAATTTGGTTTTTGGCTTTGATTATCGTCAGTAGCGAGATTATTAGTAGAGTTACCGTTAGTAGCTTCACCGGTCAACAGTACGGTTTTACCGTTAATATCGAGTAGTGCAATTGTAATATAATCGTGGTTGTTTTTTAGTCTTTCGAAGCCCGCTCTTATTTTTTCCATGTTAATAGCGGGGATATTTGTTCCGAATTGAGCTAAGTTCTCGGTAAGTTCGGGGTTTCTCGCTAAATATCTTCCTTCCGATCTTCTTTCCTCGAACCACTGAAACACCATTTCAGCTTTTTCTGTTGCCGCCACTTCTGTTTGACGGCGTCCTTCAAGAAGAAGGTCTTCGCGCGTTACGAAATAGTAGTAAGCTGCAGAAACCATCACAATAATGGTTAGGAAAATAAAGATAGGGTAAACCTTTTTATAGCCTTTACCCGGTTTGTTATTAGAGTGAGGCATCTCTTTATTTCTCAGGATAATTCTTTGTTTCTCAGGGTATTTCTTTGCTTCTTAAGCGTTTAATTCCGATTCCCGCCTTTTTGCGGGTTTTCAGCTTTAGTCCCGGTTTGTTTATGGGGTCATTTCCGGATTAGTGCATATCTCTTTGTAAAAAATAACCTACGACAGAAACTCAAGTTAAGCCAAAGCAAAATACACAAAATTCTTTGAGAATCAAAGAAAAATAATTTATAGCGGAACCCTTGGACTAAAGGTTTCTTAAGTTCAGCAAGAATATTCTGACTTTTCCGTATATTATTAAGTTTAAGTTTGAAGATTTCATCAAACAAAAAGATACATCAAGAGACTTATCAATGCACTACATACCGAGAATTTCAACCGCTCACACAAATTTAACAAGTTACCTTGCTTATAAAGAAAAGGGGAAGGAAATATTAGAGCTTAACAAAGAAAAGATTGAAAAGATGAAAATCGAACTTGATGAAAATGAGAATGAAATTGGAGATGATGAATGAAGGTAATAGTCCCACCCCTAAAGTGCCAAGGGATAAAGACAAAGATTGTTCCGCTGATTAAGGAATTGGCGGAATTTCCAATTAACAGATGGATTGAACCGTTTCTCGGGAGTGGGGTTGTAGCTTTCAATATTGCACCTCAGAACGCAATACTTAACGACATTAACCCTCACATTATCAGATTTTACAAAGCACTTCAGTTTAAAGAAATTACCCCATTTAAGGTAAGAGAATATTTAGAATTTGAGGGCGAAAATCTAAGAAAAGCCGATCAGGACGGTTATGAACACTACAGATTCATCAGAGACAGATTTAACGAAAATGGAAACCCTCTCGATTTTCTTTTTTTATCCCGGACAAGTTTTAACGGAATGATGAGATTTTCAAAATCAGGAAAATGGAATATTCCATTCTGCAAAAAGCCAAATCGTTTTGATAAATCGTACATCACAAAAATTGTTAATCAGGTTGATTTTGTCTCAAAAATAATTCAACCGGAATGGGAGTTATCAAATTCTGATTTTAGAGATATAATTAGAAAAGCCGGTCAGGGGGATTTAATTTATTGCGATCCGCCGTACGCCGGTAGATATGTTGACTATTTCACCGGATGGACTGAAGAAGATGAACGAGAATTATTCGAATTACTCTCAAAAACCAAGGCGCACTTTATTTTATCCTCCTGGCATCACAATGAGTTCAGAGAGAACCCCTACTTTTTGAAATACTGGAGCAATTTCAATTTTATAACGAGAGATCATTTTTACCATTCAGGCGCAAAAGAAACTAACCGCAACCCTATTGTCGAAACTTTAGTTTTTAATTTTGAAACAAATCTTAAAAAGCACAACCACGATCTATCCGAACGGCGGGTTTACAAGGAATTAACTTTCTCCCTGTTTGATTGAGGAATTAAATTCAATTTTTGAATTAATTTTAAAAACTCTTGAAGTGCAGGCAGTTGGTTAGAAGGAAATAATTACGATTAGAAGGTAATAATTTTAACCATATCGATTTAAAAACAAAAAACCCTTGTAAGGGTTAGGTTACAAGGGCTTTTTTTAGAGCTGGTGAAGGGATTTGAACCCCCGACCGGCTGATTACAAATCAGCTGCTCTACCAGCTGAGCTACACCAGCAATTTTTTAAAATTGAGTTTCAAATATAATGACTTTTTAAATTTCAAACAAGAGGGGACTGAATTTTTAGGAAACCCAATCTTTAAACGGAATTTCCCTCAATTTTAAAAAGCCTATTCAACGCACGCTGACTTAAAGCCTATTCAACGCACGCCGACTTGACAAAAACCGCCACTTCATCACACGCTTACTAAACAATAAAGCCTGATCCTAACCCCCGGTTATTTTGAAAAGGAAAAATCCACTACCTTAATTTCTTCCGGATAGGTGATGTCCCCAAGCATGGAAGAAACCACGGGTCGGGTGTATAGCTGAACTTTTGAGTTACCACTTCCAACACCGGCTACATCCATGGCTAAGCCGACTAAGCTTTCGTATCCCTGATCTTTCAAAACTTTAGCAAGGTCAACAGTTAAGTTGATCGGGATAGTTGTAACTTCACCTGTCCCGGGAATTGTAACGGGTTGAGCTATATTACCCTGTAAAATTTCATGATCACCAACCACCAATCGAAAGGGTAACGACTTCAACTGCGCATCAGTTCTTGCGTAGCCGCCGGTACCGTCGTTTGGGTTAAGTGCCGCCAAATTAAGCGTAAAAGTTAACGGCAGCGAGCCTCTGAAAAACGACTCGGTAATTTTAGCCGCATCAAACACATTAAGGTCGCTGAACGACTTTTTGCTTGTAACATCAACACCGGCAATTGAAACAGAAGACACGCTTTGCAACTTAAACTGCAGCCGCGAAAGGTTAACAAGGCTTTTAACTATACTGCATCCGGCAAACAGAACGGCGGTTGCCAGCAGCACAGTGAACATTTTTTTCTTCATACAAATTCTCTATTTCTGATTTTTTAGTGATAAAGTGAAAATTTCGTAATGTTAAAGTTACAAAATTTAGAGGGAAAAGCCCGTGCAGCCGCTCACTGAGTTCTCCACTAATCCTCACCAATATTATACCTCAAATTAATTGCGCTAAAATGTTTAAATTTACCGTTTGTATTTTAGAATGAAATTTTGAATTGTCGCTAATTGTTTTCAGAGGCACACTACCTGTAACCTGTGCCGGAAAATGCAACGACATAGGACAAACGATAAAATCTTAAGATTTATTTTCAGAGGGCACATAACCAATCCCGATCCCGACGAGTCGGGATCACCGAGAAAAAACTTAATAACAAAACCCGGGAACCTTTTGTTAAGAATGAAGAAATTTTTATTTACTATTTTTTTAATTTTTATTTACGCGTCAACCGTTTTCACCTCAACTGTTTTTGCGCAGAAAGCTGATAACACTGCAGGAAAAACAAGAGAAAACCCCCTCAAAACGGGGGTAAACACCAAAGTTACAAACCAACCCCAATTCCGGACCCAATCCCAATCCAGACCCGTCGGGAAGAGGCTTCAACCACTTGCACAATCACACAAATCGGATGTTTTTATGCAGGGATTTTACTGGAACTCACCTCCGGAAGGTATCTGGTGGGATTCCCTCGCTGCAATTTCCACCCGTTTAGCCTCGGCGGGTTTTGGCGCAATCTGGTTCCCATCCCCGGTGAAAGGTGCGGGTGGTGGTTTTTCGATGGGTTACGACCCTTACGATCACTACGATTTTGGCGACTACAACCAAAAAGGAAGCCGTGAAACCCGTTTTGGAAGCAAAGAAGAGCTTAAAAACGCCATCAATTCTTTCCATGCGGTTGGTATGGAAGTATTTGCTGACGCAGTCCTCCGTCACATGATGGGCGGCGAGGAAAGGCTGCCTTACGAATGCCGGCCAATCTATAACGGCAACTACATCGTCCCGGATTCAGCATATCTTCTTTTCAACTATCCTTCGGGCAGCGGCAGATTCAAAAAAAGCCCGTCGTCATTTTACCCGAACGCAACCAACTGCTCGGTTGATCCGCTTTTCATACAAACCGACCCAATTTTCCGTTTCGGTGACTGGTTAGACCACAAAAAGCCGGCAGTTCGTGATTCACTGATCGCCTGGGGGAGATATTTGCGCGAAACGCTCGGTTTTGATGGTTTCCGCTTGGATGCGGTTAAATCGATCGATCCGTTTTTCATGGCACAATGGCTTAACGGCTCAAACACCGGTGGCTACGCCGTCGCCGAGCTTTGGGGCTCAACCTCGGAAATCGGTAACTGGCTGCAAGTTGCAAAATATCAGAACGGAGCCAATGTCGCAATGTTCGATTTCCCGCTGCGCTACACGCTTAAAGAGATGTGCAACAGCACGGGCGGCGGATTCGATATGAACCTGTTAGATGGCGCCGGGCTGATTAACTCCGGCTTCTCAGGCTATGATGTGGCTACATTTCTTGAAAATCACGATTTCGACCGCCAAGGGTGGGATGGCTCAATCGATAACGGGCACGACCCCGTAATCTACAACAAAGAGCTGGGCTACGCATACATCATCTTTTCCGAAGGGCGGCCCTCTGTGTTTTTCAAAGATTATTTTGACTACGGGCTTGCAGGCAAAATCGACACACTGATTTGGATTCGCCAAAATTTCCTCCGCGGGGGAACAACAAAACGAAGCGGCTTGAACCCGTGGTATATCCGTGAAGACGGCAACCAGGATCAGGCGACACTTTCAAAAGATATCTTCGTTGCGCGCAGAAACGGCTACCAAAGCCAACCCGGCGGCTATATAATTATCAACGACAACCCAACGCAATGGATCGATGTTTGGGTGGATACCGATCTGCCCGTCGGCACCTGGTACAAGGACTACACGGGGCACGATGTAAACAAACAGGTAACCACGGGAATCGGGGGACCCAACAGAATTAAGTTTTGGGCACCGCCCCGCAGCTACACCATCTATGTACCTGACACGACCGGCTCGCTGAACGCCCCGCCCGTTTTGCTGCCCGTACCCGATCAGGTCGGCTACACAAATTCCGCTTTTTCTTATCAGGTTCAGGCATCCGACGCCAACGACACGCTGCTGAGTTACTCACTTTCAGGCAACCCGGCCTGGATGTCAGTAGGCACAACCGGGTTAATTTCGGGCACACCCGCTTTTTCCGATACGGGAAGTGTCGCTGTTGTTCTTCAGGTTTCAGATCCTCAGGGTTTCTCGGTGAAAGATACATTCAGCATATCGGTTTTGTTCAACCTGCCGCCTGAGATTAGCGCTATTCCTGACACAACAATAAAGGCTACAGTTCGTTTCGAATATCGTGCAGTTGCTTCCGACCCGGATGGTGATTCACTTAGGTTTTTCTTTGCACAAGCGCCCAATTTCCTGAATGTTAACCCAAAAACGGGCGCAATCGTCGGTACGCCTTCACTAAACGACACCGGCTATTACCCAATCAAGCTGAAAGTAACTGATTACAAAGGCGCTTTCGCCGAAGCAAATTTCGCGCTTACGGTGAAAGCCAATTTGGATACCCTGATTGCCACATACGGTAAACCGGTTATCGACGGAAACATTATTAAAGGTGAAGCAGACTGGCGCGACGAGTGGCTGATTGTTGCGGACTCTCCGGACGACAGTTTCTGGAGTTCAACCGATACCGTGAACAACGAACTTTTCGGAATTTACTCTACCTGGGATGCCGATTCTCTCTATTTTGGAATTGATTATAAGTTGGATGACAACTACAATACGATGATTCTCTATCTCGATGCCGGCTTGCCGGGTGGGATTACAAACTTCAACTCGCAACATGGATACCGCGGCGATTATCCGAAAAACTTCAGGTTCAGACCGCAGAACGGGATCGATTTCTTCTTTCCGGCATACTACCTGACCGCACCCGGGCTTTACAAAATTGTTGACAGTACAAGCGAAAACATGAGCGACAAAATAAACGGTAAACGGGGCGCAAACGCATACGGTGCCGAAATGGCGGTGGCGTGGAACGACCTCTACGGGCTTGGCGTTGGGCTGCTGCCTCCGGGTGTTGAGCTGAAAGTGGTTGCAGTTATTGCCGGCGGGCTTAACTACGGTGCGGGTGACTCCGCTCCTGACAACCCGGATGTTAACGGCAACGCCGGACCCGACTCCCTGATAAATCTTGCAGTTATTCAGCCCGATAAAAACGGTGACGGCTTGCCCGACCCAACGCTGTTTATAACAGATTTGAAAGAGCAACAGGGGGGTGAACTGCCGAAAAAATATGCTTTGGAGCAGAATTTCCCGAATCCGTTCAATCCTTCTACGGTTATCAGGTTCTCATTGCCGGAGGCTTCGCCCGTTAAATTGAAAGTGTTCGATTTGCTCGGAAGGGAAATTTTAACTATTTTAGATGAAGAAAGGGGAGCGGGTGTCTGGACTGTAACGGTGGATATGTCGCAATTTTCAAGTGGAATATACCTCTATCAGTTAGTTACGCCTAAGTTTAACGAAGTAAAAAAAATGCTGCTGTTGAAATGAGACAGAACAAAAGTTTGGGATAAGATGTTGTAATTAATATGAGACAGAACAAAAAATGTAATAAAATGCTGCTGTTGAAATGAGACAGATAAAAAAGTGTAAAAAAAAGAAAGCAGGTAGTGGAGGCTGTGATTTTAAGTGAGAGAAGTTATTACAAAATGACAAAATTCAGATGAAAGGTTGTGGAATAAGATGAAAAAGAGTATTGTAAGTTTAGTGGATACCGGCTCTGAAGGAACCGCAACCAACGAGCAGGCAATGGAGTTAATCAACGAGTTTTTTGCGAAAATATCGCACGAAATTCGTACCCCTGTAAATGCGCTGCAGCAGGCTGCACATCAGTTGCAGCAGGAACTTAACATATTCAACCACAAAGACATAAATCGCCTCACTTCGATAATGATCGATGAAAGTGAGCGACTGGCGCGCACGATCGATCTTCTGGTTGATTACGCTGCGCTTAAGTCGGGAACTTATCACCTTAAAACGGAGAAATTCGATCTGTTTCAGGATGTGCTGGCTGCACTTTTTGCTTCGTACAAAACCACCGCTGAGGCTAAGGGTGTGCGCTTGGTTATTAACTCAACCACCTTAAACACTGAAATTTCTGCCGATAAATACTCGGTGCGCCAGATTTTAAAAAATTTGATTGAAAACGCCGTTGCATTCACCGAGAAAGGGGTAATAGAGGTGGATATTAAACGCACAGACTCTGCCGGGTTGGTGGTCTCGGTGGTTGATACCGGAATAGGGATTGAAGAAAACCTTCTTGATAATATATTTCAGCCGTTTGTTCAGGAGTCAAAAGGGTACTCCCGCTCGTTCGATGGAATGGGTTTGGGGCTGGCGGTTACGAAAGGTTTCTGCGATCTCAACGGGTTTGAAATCTCGCTTCAGTCACAAAAAGAAGCCGGCACTGTGGTTACTGTTAAGTTTTAAGTTAACAACAAATAAAGTTAACATTACACTTGCCAACAGGGGGTTACTGTTAAGTTTTAAGTTAATATTAAATAAAGGGCACTCTTTGCCGGATCAAACATTAAAAATTGCAAACGGCAAACAGTGGCTCTCCAAAAGCTAAAAAAACAAAAAATTGATAATTTTGTAAACTGATAAATAGGTTGCACACCATGACACAGGAAAAAATTCAAAAACTGCAAAGCCTGATAAAAAAGAACGGGCTTGACGGCTGGCTCTTCTACGATTTCCGCGGCTCGAACGATCTTGCGCTCAGCGTTTTGGAAATTTCGCCGAAAGCACACTTAACGCGTCGTTTTTTCTATTTCATACCAGCTGAGGGGGTTCCGCACAAAGTAGCGATGGCTATTGAACTTCACAATCTGGCGCACCTTCCGGGCGAGCTTCACCCTTACAGCAGCCGCACTTCCCTTGAGGAGATAATCGGCTCACTCCTGAGGGGGGTGAAAAAAATAGCAATGGAATACTCGCCGATGAACGCAATTCCATATCTTTCAAAATTGGATGCGGGCACTTACGAATATCTGAAAAAATTCGGTGTGGAAATCGTTTCAAGCGGCGATCTTCTAACGGAATTTACAGCCGTTTGGAGCCGGGAGCAGTATGAAGATAACATCCCGGTGGCGCACGCTCTTACCGACATCGTCGATATTTGCTGGAAATTCATCAAAGATAAAATCAACAACGAAGGCGGCACGAACGAATACGAAGTGCAAAAGTTGATTATGCACGAAATTGAAAGACGCGGCTTCGTTACCGACCACGAGGTTATTGTGGGTGTGAACGGAAATGGTGCTAACCCGCACTATTCGCCAACTCCTGAAGTGTGGGATTTGATTAAAAAAGACGATTTCGTACTCCTCGATCTTTGGGCAAAACCAAACAAAGAGAACGGCGTTTGGGCGGATATAACCTGGACGGGCTTCGTCGGCACGGAGGTTCCCGAGCGATATGTTAAAATTTTCAATATAGTGCGGGATGCCCGCGAGGCAGCTTTCAACTTGGTTTCCGAGCGCTTCGCAAATGGAGAAGAACTCCGGGGGTGGGAGGTTGACGCAGCCGCCCGCAAGGTGATTGAAGATGCCGGCTACGGTGAATATTTCGTACACAGAACGGGGCACTCAATCACAACCGATTTGCACGGAACGGGCCCCCACAACGATAACTATGAAACAAAAGATATGCGCCTGATACTTCCCGGCACTTCTTTTTCGATTGAACCGGGGATTTATTTAACGGGTGATTTCGGAGTCCGTTCTGAGATTGATGTTTACATTCACCCGGATGGGCGGGTTGAGCAAACCGGCGGCGAGCGTCAGTGGGAAGTGGTACCCATTTTGAAATAACCGGCATAGAACTTAACCCTGTCGGCATAGAACTTAACCCTGTCGGCATAGAACTTAACCCTGTCGGCATAGAACTTTCGGAAAAAGAGGACTAAATTTTTCTGTTCATAAAAATAAAGATCAAAAAAAACGCCTTATTTCATAAAAGGCACAAACCGAGGCAAAATGAAGCACGCGAAACTATCCATTGCAGTTTTATTTCTTTTTATCGGCAGCGCATATTCCCAAACTTACCAGGGACCTGAGCAGGGGGCCTACCCCAGTGGGGTGTTCGTATCAACAAACTCGTTCACCAACCAGCCCGCTGTTAAAATGCCGAAAATCGAAAAAACGCACAACAAAATCCGGTATAAAGGCGAGCCGTGGATCAACAATCAGGCACCCGGACTGCCGACAGAGAAGGAAATCTATAACGAAGGCGCATCTGCCGGCACAGAAGCCGGCGGTGTGGTGCTGCTTAAAGATTTTCAGGGGCTTACGGAAACAAACTCTATTCCGCCTGATCCACATGTGGCTGTGGGGCCCGAACATGTTGTCGGCGTGGTGAACTCCGATTTTGCAATTTGGGATAAATCGGGCAACCTGATAAAAAGGATAGACGCCGCTGCATGGTTCTCGGCATTTCATGTTGACCCGTTCGATCCGAAAGTGTTTTACGATCATTTTGCGCAAAGGTGGGTGATGGTTTGGTTAGATCAGAAAGATTCGCCACCAACAGCCTCGTTCTTAATCTCTGTCTCCGAAACTTCAAGCCCCGTGGGGACTTGGCGCAACTGGTTGGTTCCGTCATCGTGGAACGGCAACACATTTGCGGGGAATTGGGGCGACTATCAGGGGGTCGGCTTTGATGAAACGGCACTCTACATTTCTGCAAATCAATGGTCGTTTGCGGGTAATTTTCAGTACACTAAAATCCGTTCGATCAAAAAGAGCGATCTATACTACACAAGCACGGATACCTGCAAGTGGTACGATTTCTGGAACATCTCTTTACCCGGCAGCAATCAAAAGGCATTCAATATCCGTCCTGTTGTACAGCTGACACCCTCGGATACGGCGTATTTTGTGCATGTGCCCTATTATTCGGGCACCGTTTATGCAGTTTACAGAATGACTTATGATAACAACGGGGTTCCTTCGCTTAACGGCTCAATATTGAATGTAACGGGGTATCAGTCACCCCCACAAGCGGCACAACCCGGCGGTACGGCGGTTGAGTCAAGTGGCTCAGAACTTACTTTCGAGCCTGTTTACCGGGATGGAAGTATCTATTTGGTTCACTCTGTTGCCAACCCGCAAAGCCCGGGCTACTCAGGCGTGCGTTTTTGCCGGTTTAACCCAAAAACTGTTACAATAGATGAGCAATTAACATTCGGAACGCCGCAAACCTGGTACTCTTACCCCGCAGTAACGGTTGACAAAGCCGGCAACATTGTTTTTACGGCTACGCGTTCAAGCTATAACGAGTTTCTTAGTGCATATTTTGTAGGGAAGGCGGCAGGCAACACTTCTTTCACTCAGCCATATCTGCTGAAACCGGGAGTAAGTACCTACAACAAAGACTATGGCGGTGGCAGAAACCGTTGGGGGGACTATCTTGGCATTGCGATTGACCCCGCCGGCGAAAATTTCTGGATGATGAGTGAATTTGTGCCGGTTACCAGCATTTGGAGCAACTGGATTGGGCTGGTGAGGATGATGCCGATGCCCGGTGTTGCGTTGCACTCTTCGTTGCAGAATATCGATTTTAAGACTGTTGAACGGGGGGTTGACCACGATTCTGTTACCGTACAACTGATTAATATGGGCACCGATCCCTTGGTGATTTCTTCAATTTCAAACGAAAACAGCAACTTTTCGCTTGGTGGGTTTGGAGCTTTTCCTGTTACTGTCGGCTCTTTCGATAGCCTTGCTGTAACCGTTGTGTGCGATCCACATGAAACAGGCTTTCAGAACGATACAATCTTGGTTGAAAGTAATGCAGCCGAAACGATGAAAATCCCTGTTTCTGTTGAAGCCTACGATCTTAACATCCCACAGCCGGGCAAGGTTTTGGTAGTTACTAATCAAACCGATGGAGGAAAAGTTTTCTCGATCAACAAATCCACAGGTGAGGCAACGGAGGTGGGGTACTCCGGTTCCGTTTCTTTTGTAACGATGGAAGCAAACCCAAAAACGGGGGTTGTGTATGGGCTTACTACTTCTTTAACCGACTCAAAATTGTGGAAGATGGACGCAAACAGCGGCAAATTTTATCTGAAGGCTACAATTCCGCTTTCAGACGCAACGGGTGCTTCATTCGACACTTCCGGTGTGTTTTATATTGTTTCAAAACGGAATTTGTTGTTTAAGTATAACGAAGAAGAAAACAGTGTAACCCAACTTGCAACCATACAAACGACGGTTGCTGCAATTGCTTTTGAGCCTTTCACGAACGAGCTTTTTGCGGCTATTTTTAAGCCGATTGGCTCGGGCAAGGATGCCGTTTTGAGGGTTAATCCCGCTACGGGCGACACTTCGCTTGTCGGAAATTTGGGTACAAACAAGCCTTTACGCGACATATTTTTCGACCAACACGGCGGTTTGTTCGGCTTTATGGGCACAAGTTCAGAGTTTGCTTCGTTGATTTCAATCGATCGCTCAAACGGCGCCGGCACTTCGATTGGTTCAACGGGTTTGAAAGGGTTGGTTTCTTCGGCTTGCCGGGTCGATGTGGTTAATTCCGTTCAAACTGAATCCGCCGGTTCGGTTGTTTCCGACTATAAACTTTACGATAACTATCCTAACCCCTTTAACCCGGTTACGGTTATTAAGTTTGCTGTTCCTTATTCGGGAAGTGTAGCCGTCAATGTTTATAACACTCTCGGCGAAAAGGTAGCTGTTTTAGCTAACGGGTTTATACAGGCAGGCGAGCACACGGTTCAGTTCGACGCTACGAACCTTACTTCCGGTGTTTATTTTTATGAACTGAAATCTGAAAACTTCCGCGCACTTAAGAAAATGGTGCTTGTGAAGTAAGGGGGGGCTTTTTTCTTTAAGTTAGGTTAGTGTTTTTTGATTCGGTTTAACTTGGGTTAATTTGTTTTAGTTTGATTTAACCTGGGTTAATTTCATTTAACCTTGTTTATTTTTCAGCCCGTTGGTTGTTTTGTATGAACAACTGACGGGGTTTTGTGCTTTAAAGCACATTCGTGCCATTAATGAATAAAAACCCGAAATATTATTTGAAATATAAAAGGAATTATTAATTTACGATTAGGGTAATTCTTGATTATGGAATAAATTAGAATTTTCCGGTGGGAGGATCGGGATAACACGATAACAATTAAAATTTTCCTTAAGTCAACCGGGAAAGTACATGGATCTGAAATTAACCCTTAGCCGAGGCGTGCAAAAAGGGAAAACCGGTAAATAAAAACCGCATCTTTAAAATTTAGGTGCATTTTAATACCCGTTATCCCTGCGCAACGAGAGACCGTAAGCATTTTTAGTTAATTGTTTTTATAACAAGAGGTAATTATGTACACACGGTTAATATTTTTATCACTCATTTTTTGGTTTTACGCTAATTCCGGGTTTTCACAAATCTGGAGTTATGATTTTGGCACAGGAAAAAACGCCTCCTTTACCTCAAACAATAGCTTTTCAACAACTTTTTTGCCACAACCGGATCCGGGTGCCGGGCAAGATTTGGTGTATGTAAGTACCGAAGGAGGTGGCTTATATTTGGAGAATCAAACAATACAATTCGGAAAAGACAGATACCTTATGATTGGATCGTCGCAGAATAGTTCAATTAACAAATTTTCAATTTATGATTACACTCCCGGAAAAACATTTGCCTTAACTTTCAGAATTCGGTTTGGAAATTGGGATGGTACCAGTGTCGCATTTTCATCGAATTTTCGGCTTTGCGTTGGGGATGGGGACTCTTATTCTTTAGGTTATTATCCTGCTATGCTTACGCAAACTTTTACATGTCTTAGTTGGGAGTTAAAAGGCAATAATACAATCACTACAAAATTTATTAACAGAAATACTGCTCTAACTATCCATGGTACACCTTTTTCGCAAGGGAATGATTATATTGTTGATATAATCGGTAACAACACTAAAAATACTATTTATTACAAAGACGGACGCCAATCAGTGCCTGCAAATACTTTTGACCTTTGGGTTAATGGTATAAAAGTAGGTCAGGATTTGCCAAAGAGTAGGTTAGCCGACGATTCGTATATAGATTCATTTACATTTGATGGTGAGAGATCAACCGGTAATGTAGCTAACATTTTTTTGGATGACATAAAATACTCAAATACTGCGGATAATTTTTTACCGGTGGAGTTAGCATCATTCACGGCGAAGGCAACGGCGGGCAAGATTACGCTTAATGTCTTCAATTCGTTAGGACAAAAAGTTGAAACCCTGCTGAACGGTGAGGTTCATTCCGGCTATCACGAAGTTAACTTTGACGCTTCCGGGCTTCCCGGCGGTGTTTATTTTTACGAACTCAATACCGGTGGTTTCAGAGAAGCCTGAAAAATGATTTTAACGAAGTAAATTCTTGTGGGTTACAAGTAGCAGTTTGCTATTTAGGCACTAATAACCGGTGGTTTTTGAGAAGTAACCGACCGGCGGTTTTGTGCATTACTGCAAAATTAATTTTACCGCCATTTGTTCCGCCGGTATCCTGCCTTAAAATGTGCTTTTACACCTAAAGAATGAGAAAAAAATAAAAAAAATAAAAAAAATTTTGCACACAAATATTTTTTCTTTGTATATTGTAACTGTGTTTTTTCTCAAATAAGGAACCAACTTTATTCCGAAGCGAAAACCCGGGAAATATCAAAATGGTGAGAGATATTTCTTTTGAGTTTTAACAAACGCACGGAATGAAGAAAAACACATAAGGTTTAGCGTATCTTTATATCTAATTTTTAAAGTAACGGTTTAGATAACTTTACCGGTTCAGCCAACTTTTATGCTTTCGGGTAAAGTTTAGTGGTATCCCGTATATCTTACTGTTACTAAAAAACCCACAAACCGGGTTTTGGCGGTTTAGTTTAGGTTAGCTTTCCGATGGGAACCGGATAACTATGCTTAAAAAATTATAAGTTTTAAGTGCAGTTATTTCCTTCTTTTCTTTTCGGAGTTTGCTCAACTTTCTAAAGGTTAATTAGTACCGCACGGTAATTTATTGTACGGACCGGATACAAATGATTCCAATGCGACACTTCAGGAAAGTGAATCATGTATTTCTTCAAATTAATTAAACATGTGTTAACTAAATAAGGAAAGAAGCAAAATGATGACTTCAGAAAAACAATTTTACAACTGGACGATCGACAGCGGTGATTATTACAGACAAAACTCTGATTATGACAAACTTTATGCAGCGGGCAAAAAGAAAGAGAAAATAATCAGAAACCTTCTCTGGGGAGGAAGTGCCGTGATTGCAACTGTAGTGTTTTTCTTTCTCCTTAGCATTGTCGGGTATAAATAAAAAAGGCCGGCTCTTTCGGCAAATACCGATTGCAGCTTGACCGGAAATGTTTTTTACCGGTTAAGGAGTGCCGGGGTTGTTCTCAGGTGTAATCTTAACTTTGTGCTTTCTCTATTGGGGGTTTCGTATCGCGTGGCAAGAAGTTGCGTGCTGCACAAACTTAATTTTGTTCATTTTCTGTACTATTGACAGGCGGAAACTTATTTTATTTATGGATACAATAAGAAATTTCTGTTATAAATGACCGTTCACAAAAAAAATTTGGATTTAAAAGGATTTTTTTTGTATTTTGCATTGGTGCTCTTTCGAAAAAAGTAATTTTTGATTTTTTAGTTAAAATTGGCGCTTTAAAGCAACAATTGTTGACTGAAAAAAGAGAAAGAGATAGGTTTTGGGGGCATTTTGCCCCGGTTAGGTTATTTTCCTCTTAGTTTAGGTTTCTTCTTAGAGAATATTTGATTATTTGTTTTATTTGTTCTTAATCAGGCAAAAAAAAGCCTTGGATTAAGAATTATGAAAAAACAATAAGTTTAATATTTTTCTCAGCTTTATATAAAAAAACGAGGTAACTATGTTAAAACGGTTATTATTTTTAACTCTTTTCCTGCCGTTGATTCTCTTCTTCGATGGTTATGCACAAACCTATCTAATTAATGAAGGTTTTGAGAGTGTAACATTTCCGCCTACGGGTTGGACAAATTCACCCAGCGGAACAATAAGAACAATAAATAATCCTCGGACGGGTGCTGCCTGTTTAGGTTTTAATGGAGCAAATGACGCAATTTATACCCCTTTGCTTGCAAATCCTGAAGCATTATCTTTTTGGTATCGGAGAAGTGGAAATTTGACGGGTTGGACATTAAAAGTGCAAGTTTCTACGGATGCCTCCACTTGGACAGACATTGGCTCAATTAGTAATGCCACAACTTCCTATCAACAATTCACTTATGATCTTTCTTCTCTCAGCAATATCTATATCCGCCTCCTTGACCAAAGGTCAACCGGTACTGCAGAAAGATATGTAGATGATTTTACAGTAACGGAACGACAAGCCGGAGATCCTTCCCCCGCATTAACTGCAGATAATACAAACAACGATGTTGACCACGATATCGAAATTACATTTACCGATGATGCAGCTTGGCGGGCTGCAATAACTGCGGTTAAAATCGGCGGAACGGCTTTAACAATAACTACAGATTATACTATCGCTCCGGGTAAAATAACATTGAAGCCCTCAGGAGGCAACAATTTATTAACAACTTCCGGAACAAAAAGCGTTGCGGTTACTGCAACAGGTTATTTGGATGCCACTGTATCACAAGTAATTAACTCGGGGGCACCGACTACTAACTCAACAGCTACCATTTCAGCACCTTTGGCAATTAATTCATTACGAACAGTTACTGTAACAGCAAAAGATCAATACAATAACCTCGTTTCCGGGTATAGTTTTCATTATGATGTTACGATAACTGACAATGATGCAACTACGGATGAAAGTTACACAATCGACGGAACAGGCAGAACTTCCACAACAACTAACTTAACTGTTAGTACTGCTACCAATGGAAGTGGGGTGGCTACTTTCGCAATTGTAATTCCCGCAGTTGTTGATAAAGACGACGGTATTTCAGTGCAGGTGAAATTATCTGACGGAAGTACTTCCATAGCAGCACCATTCGAATATTTTAACACGACGGGTATTACTATAACCGGAAGCGATCCCGGTAGCGGTAATTTTATTCGGTCTTGGACACAACAAATTCTATATCGTTATAAGATCGATGTTGTAAACAGTGCCACCACTTTGGATGATGTCACTGTAACGCTTGCAGGTAGCTATACAGCAGAAGATCTTGGGGTTGGTTCATTAAAGTTATACTATTCAACGGATAACACACTTGATGGCAGTGATTTGAAAATTGGAACGATGACTTCTACCGCAAACGGTTCTGGTGAAACAAAAGTATTCGAAAATCTTAATAAAGCGCTTGCTGTTGGGACACATTATCTCTTTTTAACTGCTGATGTTAAGTATGATGCAACACCGGGGCACACAATTAACGGAAAAAGTTCGGCGGATAACGAAATTACATTTACCGGCAATTATTACAATACACCGGGGACATATAACGCACCAAACACTCACTCTATAATCGCGATTCCACCGTTGGAAGTTCCTGCAACTGACCTTTTTATTTCAGAATATGTGGAAGGAAGCAGCAACAATAAATACATTGAAATATTTAACGGAACAGGTGCAGATGTTGATCTGTCAAATTATAAGTTACAGTTATTTGCAAATGGTGCGAATTCAGCAACGAAGGATGTAACTCTTTCAGGTACACTCGCTTCAAATGCGGTTAAAGTTTATAAAAATTCCGGTGCAGCCTTAACTCTTCCAGATGGAGTTACTGCAGAAAACAATGATGCATGTAACTTCAACGGTGATGATGCCTTAGCATTATACAAAATATCCACTTCCTCTTATGTAGATATTTTTGGCAGGATTGGTTCTGATCCGGTAGCAGCTTGGACTGGCGACGGAGGATATACAACCGTAGATAAAACCCTTCGTAGGAAGCCTACGGTTAAGAGTGGTATTACCTCTAACCCGGTATCGGGTTTTCCAACATTAACCACTGAATGGGATATGTATAATACAGACGATGCGTCACACTTAGGTACACCTCCATTTGAATATACACCCAACAATTACACACAATCCGTTGCAACGGGAAATCCTGCAATTTCTTTTATAGGAACCGGGGCTTCGATTGTGTTTACCAATGTTACAACAGGCGCAACCGTTACACTTACCCGGTATGAAGGTGCACCTGTAGATCAGACAGGATTACCCGGTGGGAAAAATGTATCCGATTGGCGTTGGGTGATTGAGGGTAATGGATTAGTTTTCACTTCCGCGGAGCTTAGATTCAAAGCAAGCAGCCTGACAGGAATAACCGACCCTGAGAATAAATCAATTGACCTATACAAAAGAGCTACACCAGGATCGGGTGCATTTGCTTTGGTTGGAACCTTGACTTATGAGGCAGCGACGGACGAATATGTTTACAGTGGAGTTGAAAGTTTTTCTGAATTCGTAATGGTCAGTGAAGCGGAACCACTCCCTGTTGAACTTTCATCCTTCACGGCGAAGGCTTTGGCGGGCAAGGTTATGCTTAACTGGGAGACAAAAACTGAAGTTGATAACAACGGTTTTGAAGTTCAGAGGAGCACAGGTGGTGATGAGTGGCAGAAAATTGGGTTCGTTGAGGGACACGGAACGGCAAACTCACCAAAATACTATAACTTCGTTGATGATAAAGCCTTTGGCAACAAAATTCAGTACAGGCTGAAACAGATTGATAACGACGGCTCGTTTGAATATTCACCAACGGTTGAAGTTGAACTTAACCCGACTGTTTACGCATTGGAACAGAACTATCCGAACCCGTTCAACCCGAGCACTAAGATTCGCTTTTCGATTCCGGTGAGCGGAACGGTTACGCTGAGTGTGTATAATGCAATCGGACAAAAGGTTGCAACACTTATAAACGGTGAAACGGAAGCCGGGTATCACGAAGTAAACTTTGACGCAGCAGCACTTCCGAGCGGTCTTTATTTCTATGAAATTAACACAGCAGATTTCAAATCAATCAAAAAGATGTTGCTGTTAAAGTAAGAAATACTTAATAACAAACTAACATAGTTTCCTGACGCCCTGACTGAAAACCGGTCAGGGCGTTATTTTTTTAAACCAGACACTTTTTCTTTCTAATTAAACCTGCGCAGTAGTTTTTTCAAGCGGGATAATTTTAATCAGCAGGCAAATTTTTATCCTAAAAACCCAAAAAATTTCAGGTTAATTTGTTTATAATAATAATCGATTGTAGGTTTGTAGTTGAAGAGGAATCTTTTTTGCGGGATGGGAGGCACGAAAATATTTCCGTGCGGCTGCAATTCTTTATCCAAAAAATGTTGTTCAAAGCAAAATGTTGTTCATAACCGCAATTTTTAATTAAAGAAGTGTTGCCTGCGTTTGTCCGTTTAGCCGAAACCTTCCCGATAAAAAGGATCATCATTAATTAAAAGAGAGAACAAGATGAAAAAATTCTTTTTGATGTTAATTGTTTCTGCAGGCGTTATTTTCGGGCAATCGTTAAATGTTACGATTCAGCCAAAATACATACAGGGCATAAACACCGGTAACACAAACCGACTTCCGTACGCATATTTCGGAACGATTTCCGGGTTAACACCCAACGCTGAATACAGATATTTCAATCAGATTGTAAGATCAACCGACAGCCCGACGACCAGCGGCGCCGGTAACGCTATTTTTGTGAGGGCGGATAGCCCTTTTGTAAGGTCAACCGGTCCCGCAATGGCTACTGCGGGCAACTACGGGGTTTTCACTACTGATGCCACCGGCAGTTACAGCGGATGGTTTGTAAACGAGCCGACAGGCAACGCACGGTTTGTGCCGGGCGGTTATGTAATGTTCAGAATTATGCTGAACGATGGTGCCGGCGGCACTTCAATTGCCACAAGGCTGACTTCTGCAGATTCCGCTCAGGTGCTTAACTTAGCTTCTGATGTGGATGGTACTGCAGGAACGGGAATCTGGAGCAGATCGACCGCCCCGGCAAAAAGTTTTGTACTGCTCTATGATAATGTTGACGGCACGGGGCGCCCGTTAGCGGCAACTTTCGCGGAGGATGACGGTACAGTGAACACAACAGCAACTTCTTACGCTCTGTTTTACAGCGACAGCGTGAACGCGATAAACGGCGCGTGGGGAACGATAATACCAAATGTGAACCCCAATGGCGTGCGCAGAGTGGAAGCGCGCGACCTGAACGGCAACCTTTACCCGCATGAAGCAACCGATGAAGACGGCGTTTGGGGTACAGTGAACACGGTAAACCCGACGGGCGGAACGACTGCGCTTATGTTGCCTCCGGAATTAGTGCCGCTGCCGGTTGAGTTGGTTTCGTTTACAGCTTCGGTGCTTGGCAGTGATGTAACGCTGAACTGGGTAACTGCGTCAGAGCTTAACAACAGCGGGTTTTATGTTGAAAGAAGTGCCGCCGGCTCTTGGGAGGTGCTCGGGTTTGTGCCCGGAAGCGGTACTAAGGTTGGCATTACAGCTTACTCTTTCACGGACAGAAATTTAGCAGCGGGGAACTACACATACCGCCTGAAACAAACAGATTTTGACGGCACCGTTAAATATTCGGGCGAGGTTTTGGTTGAGGTTGGAGCTGTACCGACAGAGTATTCGCTTTCACAAAACTACCCGAATCCTTTTAACCCAAGCACGGTTATAAGATTTACACTGCCGGTTTCTGAGACCGTTTCGCTTGTTGTTTACAATGCGCTTGGTGAGGAAGTTGCAGTTTTGGCGAGTGGTGTTTTTGAGGCGGGTTCGCACTCGGTTTCGTTTGATGCAACTGCGCTGACAGGCGGGTTGTATATATACGAACTTAAAGCGGGCGCGTTTTCATCGGCAAAGAAGATGCTGCTGATTAAGTAAGGAGGGTTGCGTTGTTTCCCCGTAGAAACGGGGGCCGGACCGGCGGTTTGGAGAAAGGAGAGCACCGTTTGCCACCGGCGGTATATCAACTCAATGAGTAATGGTGTTGTATTCCTACGAGAACGGGAACGGAGGAGTGGGAGTAGGGCAAACTCCGTGAACATTTAATTATAAAATTAAGCGCGCTTCAGTTTTTGGAGTTTTCTGAAATTGAAGCGCGCTTTTTTGTTTTTCAATGGTTAAGAAACTTAATTTTTCACCGGTAACTCTCGGAATGTTCGAACCGGAAAGTCAGGGAAAGAAAAAAAATCAATCCTTAATCAGCAATTCCTTATATTTCTGCAAATTGGCAATGTGATCCTCTGAAAGGACGGGATAGTGCACCTTCAATTCTTTCAGTTTTTCGACGATAATCTCGGAAATAAGCAACCTGGCGAACCATTTCTTATCGGAAGGGATAATATGCCACGGCGCATAGTCGGTTGAAGTGTTGTTTATAGCCTCTTCAAATGCTTTCTGATAATGGTCCCAGTATGAGCGTTCTTTAAGGTCGGATTCAGAAAACTTCCAGTTTTTAGCGGGGTTTTCAATTCGTGCCAAAAACCGTCTTTTTTGTTCCTCTTTAGAGATGTGCAGGAAAAACTTAAGGACTTTAATGCCGTTTTCATCCAAGTATTTTTCGTAGTCTCTGATTTGGCGGTAGCGGTTTTTCCATATATCGCCATCCATCACGGGGTCGGGAAGTTTTTGGAATTTAATCAGGTTGTGCACCTTAACCACCAACACTTCTTCGTAATAAGAACGGTTGAAGATACCGATTCTGCCTCGTTCTGGCAGAGCCTTGTTGTAGCGCCAGAGGTAGTCGTGGTCAAGCTCTTCAGCAGAAGGCTGTTTGAAGCTGAAAACCTGAGTACCCTGAGGGTTCAACCCGCTCATCACATGTTTAACAGCGCCGTCTTTACCGGCAGCATCCATCGCCTGGAAGATAATCAGCAGCCCCCATTTATCGTGAGCGTACATCATATCCTGCATTTCAGCCATTAGTTTAATGTTGGATTCCAGGTCAGTTTTTGCGTCTGATTTAGATTTTATCCCGGCGGTGAAGTCGGTCGGGTGATCTTTCATATTGAAGGAATTTTGCCCGGAAACCCGAAATTTTTTGGTATTAAGATTCATTTTTGTACCGAAGTGGTGCATAAAAATTTTTTTTATAACCCAATAAATAGAAAAATTTGCGGAATAAACAATTATTCCTCGGCACATCGAATCCGAAGCTCCGGTTTCGCAGACTACCTTGTTTTGTTCACTTCCAACCGCTCCTCAAATCATCTTGTTCAGTTCACCCTCAACTGTCCCCCAACCTAAATACAAGCACCCTAAGCACCCCAACCGCTCACTCCACAGGCGCCTCCCCGTAAAAAGATTATGAATCATTATGAAAAAAAGAAAAAAATGTGTAAGTTTGCCAAACCTAATTAATCGCAGAAAGTAATCGGAACCGACGCAAGTGATTGCCTCGGAATGTGTTTCAGCTTTATCTGTGTGTTTTTTTTACGAACAAACAGAGAGGTTTTTATGCGAAACTTCATCATCTTTGTCGTTTTCTTTTTTTGCAGCACCGGTGTGTTTGCGCAGCAACACTGGATTACGCAAAACCCATACCCTACTTCCAACGATATGCACGCCGGTGCAGCGATTGGCGAAAACAAGTTTATTGCGCTAAGCAACTACGACCAATGCTTACTTTCAACCGACGGTGGGGTGAACTGGAGCATCACCTCTTATGACACAACCGAATCGATCATCAGAAACCTCTATTTTTACGACGATAATCTCGGTTGGGCTGCGGGTGCACTCGGTGGTGGTTTCTACAGAACCACGAACGGCGGCACTTCATGGATTCAAATAACGAACGCCCCGGATACCACGAAGTATGGCATTTACTTCGTTACGCCGATGATTGGGTGGTCGGTTGGGTTCTTTGGGTTTATTATTAAAACCACCGACGGCGGTCAAACATGGTTCTCGCAGTCGAATACCGCTATTTCAAACAAAACTTTATACGGCGTTTACGCAACCGACCCGCAGACTGTGTTCGTGGTGGGGAACACAGGCACGGTACTGAAATCAACTAACGGAGGGGACTCGTTTGCGCAGCTGAATTTGGGGGCAATTACTTCGGCGGACTATCGGGCGGTACGCTTTATTAACGCGGATACGGGCTTTGTGGTGGGCGCAAGGCACAGAATTATAAAAACCACCGACGGCGGCGCCTCGTGGGTGCAACAAAATGATGTATCTTCAACTTCGCGGGTGTTGTGGGATATTGATTTCAACTCACAGGGCGTGGGTATTGCGGTGGGGACCGACACTATCGGCTTCAGAACTACAGATTTTGGAACAAGCTGGGCACAAATTATTATGCCCGGAGGAAGCGGGCCCGGTGTGAAGTATGCCGTGGATTTCTACGGAGATAACACTCTGTTTGTCAACGGAGGACGGGGATACCTGGCAAAATCAACCGACGCCGGGGCGAACTTCACCGAGTTGGGTTACCGCTTCACGAACGCAACGCTTAACGATGTGGCGTTTGCCGACGCTAACATCGGTTATATCTGCGCTACGGGCGGCTATATCGGTAAAACAACAAACGGCGGTACTACATGGAGTGATATCCGGGTGCCGAATGGGAGGAAAATTAACGAAATTACCGTGCCCGACGCAAACACTATTTACGGCGCATGCGACTCGAGCCGGATCGTTTTTTCCAAAGACGGCGGTGCCACCTGGAGCGAGTACAGCGCCGGGCTGGGGAATACGCACCAATTCATTGCTATCGATCATTTTTCACAAAATGTAGTGATGGTTACCGGCACCAACGGTATCGTGCTCAAAACTACCGACGGCGGTGTTTCGTGGCTGCAATACAACCTGCCAAACAATGTGCTCGCGTGGGATATTTGTGTGGTAGATGAGGAATTTGCCTGGATTTGCGGCACCGGCGAAACCGTTTTCCGAACCACCGACGGCGGTGTTTCGTGGGTGCAACAGCTGGCAATGGGTGGTTTAGGCTCGTACGGCATTTCCTTCGCTGACAGAGACAGGGGATTTGTCGCCGGAAGTTCAGGAAATACTTATTGGACAACAAACGGCGGAACAGCATGGAGCCCCGCAACTCTGAAACCTAACTTCACAGTCTGGAGCACAGCAATTGTGAAATTTGGAAGTGAAACCCGTGCTTTTGCTGCGTGCGCTTCAGGATATGCTTTCACTTCAAACGACGGAGGTAACACTTGGAAACAGGAGCCGCGGCAGACGATTAACACTTTTAACGATATGTTTGCTCTCGACGCCGGAACTGCGTGGTGCATGGGAAACTCGGGAAGTGTTGTGAAATATTATAATCCGGATGCCGTGCCCGTTGAGATGCTCAGTTTCAACGGAAGCGTGCAGGGGCGTGATGTGGCGATTGCATGGTCGGTGGGCAACACTGTGAACAACCGGGGGTATTCGCTCCAAAGAGCCACCACCGGTGCCGGTTTCGGCGCAGGTGCGGATTTCAGTGGGGGTGCGGGCTTTGGCAATATCACCACCACCGGTGCGGGTTCAGGTGCGGGCACAGGAATGGGGAGCGGCATCGGTGCAGGCAACAATTCTGAAAACTGGACTGAAATACATTTCGTCAGCACGAACGGCGAATGCGGTTACTGCAGTTATGAATTCACCGATAAAAATTTAGAACCGGGTGCCTATAAATACAGATTAGCCCAGTTTGACTATGATGGGTCGGTTCGTTACTATTATCTTTCGGAAATAATGGAAGTGGGGATTGTGAGAGATTTTGCGTTAGAGCAGAACTACCCGAACCCGTTTAACCCAAGCACAAGCATTAAGTTTTCTCTGCCTGTTGGCGCAAATGTTTCGTTGGTTGTGTATAACTCACTTGGGGAGAAAGTAGCTGTTTTGGCTGATGGTGTTAAGGAAGCAGGTGTGCATTCCGTTGCGTTTGATGCAGTTGCACTTCCGAGTGGTATCTATTTTTACGAACTGAAGGCAGGTGGTTTCTCAGCCGTTAAAAAGATGATGCTGTTAAAGTAGCGAAATTTTTTATCGTTAAAGGGATGATGGTTATGAATTGTTAAGCTTTCATCCGTTATAAAAATGCTTCGCTGAAGCAGAAAGATTTTTATCAGTTAAAAAGAAAATGCTTTCTTGAAGCAATCAAATTTTCTCCCGTTGCGGGTGCGGTTTGTTAATTTTACCTTTTTTTAATGAACCATGCCACTCGGGATTTTTTTTTGTAATCCTTTCTGTGAAAATGTGATTTCAGCTATCTCCGCTGTGAAAAATGTGTTTTTATTGCTCTTGTCAGAATTATGTTTTCAATTGATCCGATGGATATCGAGCCTTCAGTTGCCCCTCAATCGGTTAGGTGTGTTTGCGACCCCCCTTTGCGCAGGTAGTGAACCTGAACTTGCATCTCTGCAGAAAGTGTTATTGCTACTGTACAAAATTGCCCGACGAAATAACCAAATGGCTTAGTCCCAAAAAATAAACCAAAGAAAAAAAACGGGCACGAAACCAAAAGCGAAAAGGATACAATAAAGAGAAGAAAATTTCGTAAATTTGCGAATGTTTTAAAGAAGAAAAAGGACATCACTTCCATGAAACTCACAGCCGTTTTTTCCGCATTTTTACTTTTTGGGTTCCTGATGAAACCTGCAGAAGCACAACACTTCAAATATCCTGAAACTAAAAAAGTTGATGTTACCGATGACTATCACGGTACGAAAATAGCCGATCCCTACCGCTGGCTTGAGGATGACAACTCGCCCGAAACCAAAGCGTGGGTGGAAGCGCAAAACAAAACCACACAGGAGTATCTCGCAAAAATTCCCTTCAGAAATAAGCTGAAAGAGCGCCTGACGGAGCTTTTTGACTATGAAAAGTACGGGCAGCCTTTCAAAGCGGGGAAATATTACCTCTTTTTTAAGAACGACGGGCTGCAGGAGCAAAGCGTGCTCTACATTCAGGATGGGCCGGAAGGTACTCCTAAGGTGTTTTTAGACCCGAATGAACTCTCGGATGACGGAACAACCAGCTTAGCGGGGTATTATGTTTCGAACGACGGAAAATATTTCGGCTATGCCATTTCACAGGGCGGCTCGGACTGGAATGAGTTTTTTGTGAAAGAGATTGAAACGGGCGAAGATATGCCCGATCATCTTCAGTGGATTAAATTTTCGGGAATGGCGTGGTACGGCGAAGGGTTTTTCTACTCCCGCTACGACGAACCGAAAGGCGATTTGCTGAAAGGAAAAAACGAGTATCAGAAACTTTATTATCACAAACTTGGCACGGCACAGTCGGAAGATGTGTTGATTTACAAAAACGACAGCGAGCCGGAAGAGATGTTTTTTGCTGATGTTACGGAAGATGAAAGATACCTTTTTATATCTGTTATGCAAGGCTCAGCACGACATAACAAGTTGTATTATAAAGACTTAAAAGCCGACGGCGAAATTATTCCTTTGGTTGATGTTTACGAAGCTTCTTACTCAGTTGTCGGAAATGTCGGTGAAAACCTGTTTGTGATGACCAACAATAACGCTCCAAATTACGCCTTGGAAAACTGGAATCTTAGCGATTTATCCGCCAAAAAAACGATTATTCCGAACAAAAAAGAGGTTATTTCCGGGGTTTCTTTTGTTGACAACAAACTTATAACCACTTATTTGAAAGACGCACAAAGCGTTGTTGAGGTTTACTCGCTTACCGGTGAGAAACTTTGGGATGTGCCGCTTCCGGGAATCGGGGTGGTGGGCGGTTTCAGAGGGAAGGAAACGGATAAAGAGGTTTTCTTCACCTTCACTTCTTTAACCTCACCCCCTTCTATTTGGCTGTATAAAGTGGCGGAAAACAAAGCGGAGCTTTTCAGAAAATCGGCTTTGAAATTTGACGAGTCACAGTATGAATCGAAGCAAGTTTTTTATAAAAGCGCAGACGATACTGAAATTCCGATGTTTATTGTGCACAAAAAAGGTTTGAAGTTTGTCGGGGACGCTCCCACGATGCTTTACGCTTACGGCGGGTTCAACATTTCGATGAGCCCCTCATTCCGTGTTTCCATAATACCACTTCTTGAAAAGGGCGGCGTGTTCGCAATTGCTTGCCTCAGAGGCGGCGGAGAGTATGGCAAAGAGTGGCACGAAGGTGGGATGTTGGACAAAAAGCAGAATGTTTTCAACGATTTTATCGCTGCGGCGGAGTATCTGATTGTGAATAACTACACCAATCCGGGGAGATTAGGGATCAACGGCGGAAGTAACGGCGGTTTGCTCGTGGGTGCCGTTATGCTTCAGAGACCGGATCTGTTCAAGGTTGCGATCCCTCAGGTAGGTGTGCTGGATATGTTGCGCTTCCACAAGTTTACGATAGGTTGGGCGTGGGTGTCCGAGTATGGCTCGGCGGATAATCCCGAGCAGTTTAATTTTTTGATTAAATATTCGCCGCTTCACAATGTGAAACAAGGGAAGAGGTACCCGGCAACTTTGATAACTACTGCTGACCACGACGACAGGGTTTTCCCGGCGCACTCTTTCAAATTTGCGGCGGAATTGCAGGCGAAAGGCTCGGGGGTAAGCCCCTATTTGTTGCGCGTAACCACGAAAGCGGGGCACGGTGCGGGAAAAAGCACCTCGCAAGCCATCGATGAATATGCGGATGTGTACAGTTTCTTCTTCTTTAACACAGGGGTGGAGTATTGAGCGAGGCAGAAAATGTGAGGTTTGGGGGAGAAGCTGAGAGATTTCCGGCAGGTATTATGAACTTTGAGGCAGAAATTATGAGACCGGAGGTTGGAAAGAAATGAAAGGGCGAAGACTTTTAATGCTTTCCGACCTCAGGTCGGCACACACGAAAAAATGGGCGGAAGTGCTGGCTTCCGAAGGGATGGATGTTCACATTTTCGGGCTTACATGCGCAACCGAACGGTTCTCGGGCGTTACAATTCACGAAGGGAGAATTTCGCAGAAAATTGCCAACAAGGGGGATGGTGCGCTGATTAAACTCATTTACATGAAAGAGATTATTAGGCTGAAAAAGTTGATTAAAAGGCTGAAACCTGATGTTATCCACGCTCATTATGCTTCAAGCTACGGGCTGTTGGGTGCGCTTACCGGGTTTAAGCCTTTTTTGGTCTCGGTCTGGGGGATGGAAGTGCGGAGCTTCCCCGAGAAATCGGTTTTACACCGCTCTGTTATTCAATTTGTGCTGCGTAAAGCGGATGTACTTTTTTCAACTTCCGAATATATGGCGCGCGGGTCTAAAAACTGGACGGATAAGGAGTTTGTTCTGACCCCCTTTGGCGTTTATTTGGATGATGACGCTTCACCCAAGGCAGGTAAGGCGGAAGATTATAATGCGGCAGATGATATTGCGCCCAAAAACGAAAGAGACAAAAAAATAACCATCGGTTGCGTTAAGACAATCGCAGAGATGTACGGGCAGCATGTTTTAATTCGTGCGCTAAGTGAGGTGATTAAAGAAGCGCCCGGTTATGATATTAAACTGGAACTTGTCGGCAGGGGTCCCGGCATGGATGATTTCAAAGAACTGGCAGAAAAACTCGGAATTGGCGATAAAGTTATTTTCCGGGGTTATGTTCCTAATGAGCAAATAATGGCTGTTCACGACGGGTTTGATATTGAGGTTTACCCGACACAGGTGAATGAAAGTTTCGGCGTATCGACGGTTGAAGGGATGTCCCGCGGTGTGCCGTGTATCGTTTCAAAGAGAGGCGGTCTTCAGGATATAGTCGAGGATGGTGTTTCGGGGCTGCACTTCAAACATGATGATGTTTCCGACCTTAAAAATGCGATACTTAAGTTGATTTTGGATAAGGATTTACGCCTGAAAATTGGTGCGGCGGGGAAACAGAGAGTGCGTGACCGCTACGACCTTAAAGAAAATGCCCGCGTTATGATTCGGGAATATGAGAGGCTTTTGGCTCAGAAAAAGTAACGGCAGATTTGGTGCACTGGTATGGGTGGGGGTGCACCCGGAAATTGGTGCGGTGGACTAACAAATGGTTTAGGATGATCACTTGAGGATGAAGCGCAGCGGCTGCTTTCACCCCACCACGCAAAGCTCCGGAACTTTAACATTTTTCAGTTTGAGATAACTTGCTAAAAATAGAAGGCTTCACCCCACCACGCAAAGCTCTGAAACTTTAACATTTTTCAGTTTCAAACAATTGACCGCAAGTGAAAGCCCTGTTCCGAAACCGCTCATAAGTGCACTAATTTCGCCATTTCGAAGAGTATCCGCCGCTTTTGTTACCATTGTAAGCGGGATGGAAACAGCAGAGGTGTTACCGAACTCTTTCAATGAGAGGGGCATTTTCCCCTCGGGGATTGCGAGTTTTTTTGCGAGAATTCCGTTTATCATCATATTAGCCTGATGAAGCAGCCAAAGGTCAATTTTGCCGGGGTCAATCGCAAAATGAGCAAAAAACTCCTTAATAATTTTCGGCACAAGAGAGATGGAAAAATTAAAAATATCCATTCCGCTGATGCTCAGGTCGAACTCCCGCCGTTTAATATCCTTGCTGAACTCTTTATACTCAAACGAACCGGGCGAGATCGGTTTTCTGGCGCCACCGGCTTCAATCATCAAAGTTTCGAAGCCGCTTCCATCCGTGTTAAGCCCCCAAAATGAAGTGTTGCCCTCTTCAAACTCCAGAAGTGTAGCCGAACCTGCGTCGCCAAAAAGGGGACGGGCTGAGCGGTCATACTTTGAAACAGAGGGGGAAAGAACATCCCCTGCCAAAACGAGCGCCCTTTTTACTCCTGTTTTTTCCGGTGACGAATCCGCTATTATCGAATCCGCCGGTGTTGAATCACTTATTGTTGAGTCTCCCGAAGACGAATCAGTCCGTGAGGAATCCTCGGATGGATGTTGGTTCGAATCACAGTGCGCATTTTGTCCGTTAAAACCCACAGTTTCCAAAATTGAGCCTGCAGTGAATAAAGCATACAGGTAGCCGGAGCACCCCATTGTCATATCGAAGCAGATGGTATCTGTTCCCAAAGCTAATCGGTGCTGCAGGTGCCCTGAAGTGTGCGGAATGCGGAAATCAGGTGTCTGGGAGTTGAAAATCATCAGTTTAACGGTTGAACGGTCGATGTGGTTGTCGTTCAAGAGCTTTTCGGCGGCTGCAAAGCAGAGATCAGAAGCGCACATACCTTCAGGAGCGATGTGCCGGGTTTCAATCCCGGTTGTGCTGATAAGTTTTTGGTTTACTTCGTCGCCAAATGGGAGGCTGAGGTTGCTTTCAGTTTGTGCCGGCACTGCGGCTGCAACGGCGGCAATTCTTACATTTGAAAGCTTTGCGAAAGCCACTTCTATGCGCCTTTTGCGTCTTTTACAAGTTTGAAAACTTCTTCGATGGAAGTGCAGGCGATGAAATCGTTCGCCTTGATTGTTACATCAAATTCGGCGTCGATCATTGCAAGCACGGCGAGTGCAGCGAGGGAATCCCATCCCGGTATCTCGTCACGAAAGCGTGAAGCAGGGGTTAGCGTGCCGGGCGGAACACCTTCAACGGCTGACTCGAAATATCGGGTGAATTGCTGAATATCCATATTATTCAAAAATATCGAGGATTTTTCTGTTTATGTGTAAAATTTTGCCGGAATATGGAAGCTCCACCGATTCCATTTTCTTATCAACGGCGAGCTTGCGCACCTTTTCAACCAGACGGAAAGTCAGAAGCTCCGATTCATATTCGCCACTTGCAGCACATTCAGGATCAACCGCAATGTGCAGAATTTTGCACTTTTTGTCTTCCAAATTGTAACATATCACGCCGAGCAGAGAGGCGTCGGGGGAATCGGCATCCAAAGCAAAAAGGCATTCTAAGGGCAGTTTATCGCTTTGAAGCAGCAGATGCTCTCGCTTTTCTACGATGGAAATGAAACCTTTAGTATCGATAGCTTCCTGGATTTTTTCGCTGTGCACACCCTGCCGTTGATTGAAAAAGAAGATTCTTTCCAACTCGTCGCGCAAGTTAAGCGGTAATTTCGATTTAAAAACGACAGCGTGATAGCTCAATTTACAACATTTGTTAGTTTGCCGGAATAACCGGGCGATAACCTGCTTCGTATTGGGAAGTTAATTATCGCCTTTTGCACTCGAAATGTACGAAATTATTCGATGTTAAGAAAGTTTTGCAGTTTCGTGTTAAGAAAGTTTTTGTAGTGAAACTACTTTTTGAACGCTTCACAAAATATTGCATTTTACTCAAACAATTCAGAAAGGTAACGCTCGCCACCGTCGAAATTAAGTGTCAGAATTGTGGAGCCTCCCGGGATTGAACCCAATTTTTTGGCAACCGCAGCAAGTGAAGCGCCGGAAGAGATACCGATAAACAAACCTTCTTCTTTTGCCGCGCGACGGGTATATTCGTAAGATTCATCTTTGCCGACTGTGATAACTCCATCTAAAATTTTTGTATTCATGATTTTTGGGATGAAGCCTGCCCCCAGACCCTGCAGTGGGTGCGGTCCCGGTTTACCGCCCGATAGAACGGGTGAAAGTTCCGGTTCAACGGCAAAAACTTTCATTTTTGGGAACTTCCCTTTCAACACTTCAGCAATTCCGGTTATGTGTCCGCCCGTACCCACACCGGAAATTATATAGTCAAGCCCATCAGGGAAGTCGTTAATAATCTCCTGAGCGGTTGTTTTTCTGTGCACTTCGGTGTTAGCTTCGTTTTCGAACTGTTGTGGCATCCATGAGTCAGGTGTTGAAGCCAGCAATTCTTTCGCCCTTTCAATTGCGCCGTTCATACCTTTTTCGCGCGGTGTAAGTTCAAATCCGGCGCCATAAGCCGCCATCATTTTACGCCTTTCGATCGACATCGATTCGGGCATCACCAAAATTAATTTATATCCCTTAACCGCTGCAACCATCGCCAAGCCGATACCTGTGTTTCCTGAAGTTGGCTCGAAAATCGTGCTGTTTGGTTTCAAAAGCCCTTTTCGTTCGGCGTCTTCAATCATTGCGAGCGCAATTCTGTCCTTTATACTGCCTGCGGGGTTTGCTTTCTCTAATTTCATCCAAATTTGATGTGTATTACCAAAAAGGCGGTTGATTTTAACGGTTGGTGTTCTGCCTATTGTTTCAAGAATATTGTTGTATCTCATTCTGATTCTCCATATTTATCGTAAGTTCTGTTTTGGTTGTCAGCGTATAGAATAAAACGCTCGAAAAATGTTCATCAGCCGGCTAAAGGGTTTGTTAAGCCGGCTGTAAAGTTACAATAGTTAAAAATATGTGTCTCGTAACAAAAGAAATTAAATCACAAAATCAAGCGCCGGTTCATCTTTTCCGTTGTGTTTAAGCCTGACCTGACTTTTATGAATAACGACAGAATCAGGGGGGATCGACTCCGTAACCCATGCGTTTCCGCCGATTACGCTGTTTTTTCCGATCACGGTTTCGCCGCCAAGAATAACTGCCTGTGCGTAAATCACGACATCATCTTCGATCGTCGGGTGACGCTTTGTGCTTGCGTGCGACTTATCGACGCTGAGGGCACCGATAGTAACGCCCTGATAAATTTTCACACGGTTTCCGATGATTGAGGATTCGCCGATCACAATGCCGGTGCCGTGATCGATGCAGAAAGATTCGCCGATAGTTGCACCCGGGTGGATGTCAATACCGGTTCGCTCGTGCGCATATTCTGTCAGAATTCTCGGTACGAGCGGTACATTCAAAAGGAAAAGTTGGTGCGCAACGCGGTAAATCGTGATTGCGAGGAATCCCGGGTACGCGAGAATGACTTCGTCTTCGCTTTCGGCAGCGGGGTCACCGCCGAAAATCGCTTCAGCGTCAAGATCGAGATTCCTCATTATTCCGGGCAGTTTCATCGCGAATTTTTTAACAATTTCCGAAGTGTCGGTTTTCAGCCGGAGGGGGTTTTTGTTTAAGCCAACAGTTGCAGTTTTCCCGGCAATGGTCAGGTTAGCCCCATAATCAGGAGCCTGTTGCTTGTGGTTTTTATTGGCAGCACCGGCTTCTTTGTTAACCATTTTTAATTTTTTACCAGTCGGGTGAAAGCGGTCAACCTCTTTACCCGTTTCGGAATTGTAAGCGTTTTTCTCTGAATTGGGGTTGTTGGGATTTTTCCCTGTTTCGGGTTTGTACGGAACTTTCTCAGTTTCACCTCTGTACGGATTCTTCCCCGTTTCGGGGTTGTACGCAGAGAGTGAGTCTAATATTTTTTTCAAATCGTGCATAAGAAGAGTTGCAGCAGCTGCAATTTCTTCGGTGCGTTCAAACGACCGGTCGGCGAACTGTGGAAAAGCCAACCGCAGAAATCCCTCGATAAATTTCCGCGTTTCATCCTTTAGAGGCAACATGCACGAGTGATTGTTGTACTTTTCAATTGCAAGGGATGCGAACTCCCTCAAAGAATCGTTCATATCTCTATTTTGCCCGGTGGGCGCTTTGTTATTTATAAATGAGTTTTATTTTAAAATTTTAATCGTAAAATTTCGGTTGCCTTATTTGCCGGATTCTGGTCGGTTCTGTTAATTAAGTTTTAACGAGCGAAAGTTTGGCAACAGATTTCATAATTTTTCGCTGCAACGATAAAATCAGCGGATTTCACAATTTCTGTGTGCTGCTTTACCCGCAAAAACAGAACCTGCAGTATTTTAAGTTATTGCAGCTTTCGCAGCAGATTTAACTATTTCTGTAGGCTACTATAGCGGCAGCTGCAACAGAACCTGCAGTTTTGTGAGTTATTGCAACAGCAACAATGACAGCCGGCGACAATTCAGTTGCAACAACATCGAAATTCCCGGATGTTTGAAGTGTCGGAAGCGTTAACTTCCGGAATTTGCAGATATTCGGTGTGTAATGGTGGTGTATTCAATTTTTATGTTTTGAAATATTCAACAATTAAAACAACGAACTTCGGGAATTAGTTTCTTTTGCGACCTGAACCTTCATATAGGGAATTTGCGTATTCTCAGCCGGCAAATGCCAAATTAAGATTTTGTATATATTCAACCGACAAATCGTTATTTCAAAAGTTTTTCCTTAATCATCCGTCAAATTGTAATATCAAGAATTTGCGCATATTCACACGGCAAATTTGTACCGCTATTTATAAAAAAAGGGGCAAGAAGAAAAAAAAGTGTAAATAATTTTACTTTCTCTATTGACTGTGAAACAAATTATTCGTAATTTGTAAGAAAATTTACAATCTTTCCCCAAAATGAAAAAATGATTACGACAGACAGACACAGAATCCTTGAAATATTTAAAAATCTCGTTAAAATTGACGCTCTTTCCTGTAACGAGAAGCCCGTGGCGGATTTCGTCAGGGAGTTTCTGAAAGGCAAAAGTGTAACAGTAACTGAAGACAACAGCGGCAAAGAAACCGGAAGCAACACCGGAAATATTATTATTAAACGCGGAACGGGCGGAAAATTTATGTTAACCGCACACATGGATACCGCGAGAACCACCGAAAATATTACAGTAGTGGTGGATGAAGGCACGGGCAAAATTCACACAGACGGGCGAACAATTCTGGGAGCGGATAACAGACAGGGGATGGCGACAATTCTTTATCTGATTGAACTTGCCGAAAACAACCCGGAAATTGAAGATTTTACCGCTGTGTTTTTTACCTGCGAAGAAACGACGCTCGGAGGCTCGAAAAATTTAGAAGTGCCGGCTTGGGTTGAAGCGGGTATCGTGTTTGATTCATCGCACCTGCCCGGCAAGTTTGTTTATCGTGCGCCCGGCTCAAAAACATTCACTCTGGAAATTCTCGGGCGGGCTTCTCACTCCGGCATCGCTCCGGAAAAAGGGATTAACGCAATAGGAATTGCCGCCGCTTCAATCGCACGCCTCAAGCAAGGGCGGCTCGATGACGACACAACGATGAACATCGGTATTATAGAAGGGGGCACAGCGACGAATGTTGTGCCTGAAAAAGTGAAAATTGTGGGCGAGGTGAGGTCTTTCAAACCGCAGAGGCTTGAAGAAGAACTGGAACGGGTGCTTAACACATTTGAAGAAGAAGTGAAAACCGCCGGTGCTGCGATTACTAAAGCTATTTATGAAGACTTCACCCCGTATGAGCTTTCGCCGGATCATTTGGCGTATCAGTTGGCATACAATGCTATTAGAGCGACCAACATGGAGCCACAACCGGTGATTTCTTTCGGCGGAAGTGATGCCAACTCACTCAACGGGCTGGGAATACCTTCGGTTAATTTGGGCATTGGCGCACAAAACCCGCACGCAAACGACGAATTTGTGATGTGGGAGGACATGGTTACAACCGCCAACATAGGACTTAACATTGTGAGAAAAAAATGAAAAAGTTGATTATTTTTCCGCTTCTTTTCTCTTTTGCGCTCTTTGCACAGCCTAAAGGGAAGTTGTTCATTATCGGCGGCGGGCAGCGCTCGGTTGAGATGATGACAAAATTCATCGAACTTGCCGGTGGCTACGATGCAAAAGTGGTGATTATACCCAATGCAAGCGAACTGCCCCGTTCGGAAGTGTGGGACCATGCTTCTGAATTTGAAAAACTCGGCTGCAAAAATGTGAAAGCACTTTATTTTGACCCCGGGCACGCTGACGACCCCGAAAACCTGAAAGAACTTGAAGACGCAAAAGCGATCTTTTTTTCAGGCGGTGACCAGGTGAAACTAAGAACCGAAGTGGGCAAGGGGAAGCTTTACAACCGCATTAAAGAAATTTACGAGAACGGCGGCGTTGTAGGAGGTACTTCGGCGGGTGCGGCGGTTATGAGTAAAGTGATGATTACGGGAAATGAATTGGTGGTGAAAGACTCGGAGTATGTTTTTTTCACTGTGAATGCCAACAATGTTGAAACGAAAGACGGCTTTGGGTTTTTGGAAAATGTGATAATCGACCAGCACTTCCTCGTCAGAAAAAGGCAAAACAGGCTGATCTGCGTTGCGATTGAACATCAGCTTCCGGGGATCGGGATTGATGAGTCAACCGCAATAATCGTGGAAGAGGGGCGATATTTTACGGTGCTGGGGGAAAGCGGTGTTTTAATTATTAATCCTTTAACAGGGAAAAGACTGAAAGACCATAACGGGCTGGTATCAGCGAGGGACATCACAATGCACCTGCTGATGAACGGCGACCGTTATGACATGCAAACCAACACTATTTTAAACGATCAACATTAACTAATGGAGAACACCATGAAAAATGTACTAATTATTGCAGCGCTGTTTATCGGCTTTTTTGCAATCGACGCTTCGGCGCAGGCGATTTATTCTTCCGGGAAGATTGAACTTACGCTCAGATCCTACGGCAGAATCCGTGTCGGCATGGTTAACGCTGACAGTGTTTCATACACAAGACAGCTTGACAGAGGTTCGCTTCTTTATTACATGAGCCCCACAAATGTCTTCGATTATTTGGAAGATACCGACGATATTATGGAACCTGATACCGTTCAGACACCCGAGTGGGGGGATTTCCAGATTAAAGCCCGTTGCAACGGAGACTACGCCGGTAAATCACCCAAACTTGAGGAAGGAATTGATGTTTTCGGTTGGGATGGTAAAGCCTACGGTATCGTTAGGTTTACCGTTCTTAGTTTAGAGCAACAACCTTATGACGGAAGGTTTGGAATGGAGTTTATTCCGCAGATAGACGGAACCTACGGTAATGAAGTAATGACTTATAACCAGGCAAGGCAACTTTTCGCTTTCTATAAAGATTCAAGCTTTCTTGGTATTAAAATTTTGAATCATCCCGTTGCATCGGCACATAACTTTGACTGGTTTGAAGGTTACAATGTCGATTCACTTCTTTCAATTTGGATGACAGACGGTCAGTTTGAAAACTACCTCTGGGCAGGTATCGATGGCGGAACCGCAGTATTCGGTACAACACCTATAACCACAAACCCGGCGGATTCCGTTCAGCTTTATATTGCAGTGGCTGTTGGGAAAGATTCTGTTTCAATGAATGCAGCTATTGATGAAGCAACGGCAAGGTATAATGCCTACACTTCAGTTGAAAATGAGAAACAGATTGCAAGCATAACTGATTACGCACTGTATCAGAACTATCCCAATCCGTTCAACCCTTCAACTCAGATTTCGTACGATTTGCCGAAAGCAACCAATGTTACCCTTACGGTTTACAACATACTTGGCAATAAAGTTGCAGAATTGGTGAACGGATACAACGATGCCGGCAGGCACACGGTTAATTTTGATGCATCAAAACTTTCCAGCGGTGTTTATTTCTACACCCTGAACGCCGGCGGAAAGATTGTTACAAACAAGATGATCCTTTCTAAATAAGCTGCTTTTGTGTATAAAAAACAAAGCATGAATTATTTAAATAAGGATTTAATATAAGATGCGATACAAACAAGTAAAGAAAAGGATTGAGGAGAAATTCAACGATCTGCCAAAAAACCAGCAGAAAATTGCCGATTTCTTCCTGATCAATTTCGATCGTATCCCGTTTTTGAGTGTTCAGGAAATATCGGAATCGACCAAAGTATCGGTAGCATCTATCGTGCGCTTTGCGCAGAACTTGGGCTTTTCCGGTTTTTCTGAGATACGCGACGAGATATCGGAGTGTCTGCAGTCTGAAATTAACAATAACAAAGAGTTATTTCCGCTGATCGAAGTGGGTGACGGTGACCAAAACATACTGAGAGAGGTTGCAAACCTTGATATCAGCAACATCAACGACACCCTTTTTATGATCGATCATGCACATTTTTCCGAGGCGGTGTCTTACATCGCCTCGGCATCGGAAGTTTACACCGCAGGGCTTGGGATATCATATCTTCTGGCAGAGGTGCTTGGCTATCAGCTTACGCAGGTTGGCATTGACGCCAGAAGTTTCCGCAACGGTTGGGCTTCCCTTCAGGAAGAGAGTTTATTCATCACTGAGAAAGATGTGCTTATCATTTTCTCTTTTCCCCCGTATTCTTTTGAAACGATTGAGCTTGCGCGCTCGGTAAAGAAACGGGGAATAAAGGTAATCGCAATTACAAACAAAACCACTTCACCCGCCGCTTCGATTTCGGATATTGCGCTGACTGTAAAGTCAGAAAACATGCTTTACACCAACTCGTTTGCGGCAATTTCGGTTATAATAAATGCGATTGCCACTGAAGCCGCACGGCTTAATAAAAAAAAGGCAAAAGAATGGCTCAAGAAACTCAGTGAGGTTGAGCAGGGCCGTCTCATCAACTAATCGGAGGAGATCATGCAAAAACTGATCCTATTTTTTCTATTTTTTGTCCCCTTTCTGCAGGCAGGAATTACCGGAAAGCTTGCAGGGCGGGTGACCGATGTAACCACGAACGAGCCGTTGATTGGTGCTACGGTGGTTATTGAGGGCACTAAACTTGGCGCAACAACCGACCTTGAGGGGCGGTTCACCATTTTAAATATCCCTCCGGGATCGTATTCGGTAAAAATCAGCTATGTAGGATACGAAAATTTGTTGGTGGAAGCCGTTAAAATTGTTGTTGACCAAACCACGCTGATGGATTTCAAACTTAAATCGGTTGCTCTTACTACGGAAGAAGTGGTGGTAACTGCCACGACACCGTTAATTCAGAAAGACCTTACCAGCTCGATTTCCGTTGTCGGAAGAGAAGAGATAGAACTTCTGCCGGTTGCAAACTTCACCGATCTTCTTGCGCTGCAGGCGGGAGTTGTCGGAAGTGGCGGCAACCTTCATGTGCGTGGCGGAAGATCGAACGAAGTGGCTTATATGATCGACGGAATGTATGTAACTGACCCACTGCTTGGCGGTTTGGCAACAAACATCAACAACGATGCGATTCAGGAAATGTCGCTCCTTTCAGGAACTTTTAACGCTGAGTACGGCAACGCACTTTCCGGTGTTGTGAACATCGTTACGAGAGACGGTTCCGATAAATTTTCCGGCAAATTGGAGGGCAGAACCTCCAATTTTGGAATTGAACGCTACGCAAAAATGAACGAAAACCGCGTGAACGGCAGCATTGAAGGGGCTATTATACCCGGTGCACTTCGGTTCTTTATTTCGGGCGAAAATTTAGTGGAAGGAAGTTACCTGCCGTGGGGTTACAACAACGAAACTTCGTTCTTCACGAAACTTACGCTGACGGCAATTCCCGGTTTAAGGTTAACGGTTACCAATCGTGGCAGCAAAGGTGAGAGAAAAAGCTACAACCACGACTGGAAATATATACCCGAACAGTTTTTGAAGAGAAGGACCGACAGTTGGCAGTCGAGCCTGGCTGCTACACACACAATAAGCAGCACATTCTTTTACGATGTAAGGTTCTCTTATTTCAACCAGGGATATTACTCAGGATTGGATAAGGATACTTCCGACTATATGACAACCTCGGCAAGGGTGTTGATGGCTAATGCGGGCAATGGTTTTGAGTTTTGGGAGAAGGCGGACCCGATGTCGATGACGGATTCGAGAACAACTACATTAGACTTCAAAGGCGATGCCGTGTGGCAAATTAACTCGTTCAACGAGGTGAAATTTGGCGCTCAGTTCAAAACTCACCATTTGAAATTGTGGCAGATTGAAGACCCCAAAAGAAACTTCCCCTATGTGAACAACTACAACACGGAGCCGTTTGAAATTGCCGGTTATGTGCAGGATAAAATTGAGCTGCCAAGTTTGGTGATAAACCTGGGGTTGCGCTTCGATCATGTTAATGCAAATGTGAAGTTCAGGAGCAACCCGCTTGATCCAAACTCGGTGATTGAAGTCAAACCGCGTTCGCAGATTAGCCCGAGGATCGGTATCGCTCACCCGATTACTGAAAAGACAAAGCTACACTTCGCTTACGGGCATTTTTTCCAAAACCCGGAGTATCAGTTCCTCTTCCAGAATCAGCAGTATGATATTAAGGTTCGTGAACCGCTTTTCGGGTCTCCCGATTTGGATGCGCAGCGGACGATTGCGTATGAAGTGGGTATTTCTCATCAGCTGACCGACCGCGCTGCGGTTTCGTTCACTGCTTATTATAAAGATGTAACTGGGCTGATCGGCACGCGATATTATTTCCCGTTCACAGAAGGAAGATATGTGGGCTATACACTTTATGTGAATGAAGATTATGCCAACATGAAAGGTTTTGAAATTAACCTTGATATCCGTCCCGATAAATATTTTGGCGGCGGGCTTACATACACATATTCTGTTGCTAAGGGAAGCGCTTCTTCAGAAGATGAGCAGTACCCCGGCACGGTGGAATCGTCGCAGATTTACTACCTCGATTTTGATAAAACACATGTATTGAATGCTACTGCCTCGTTTATGATCCCGAAAGGGGAGGGACCTCTTCTTTTTGGTGAGAGAATATTTGAGGATATGGATTTTTCGTTCATCTTTGCTTATTCCAGCGGTTACCCTTACACACAAGCCGGGCGTGATGTTGGCTTTGTGGTTAAAAACGCACTCAGAATGCCGGCTACCTGGACTTTGGATTTAATGATTGGGAAAGATTTCACAATTTACAAAGATTTAAGATTGAGGATATTTGCCGAGATTCTTAACCTAACCGACCAAAAAAATGTAAGGTATGTTTATCCTGATACGGGCGACCCTGACTACACATTCGTCGGTGGTTACTCAAAAGAATATATGGAAGATCCTTCTAACTACTATGCACCGAGAAGAATTAGAATCGGTGCCACTATCAGGTTCTAAGCGAGAAGGAGAGGAAAATATGAAATTGAAAAATTTGACTAAAAAGACCGGAATCCATCGCTTTGCTCCTCTTGCAGCGCTTGTTTTCGCACTTTTTCTGCTTAGCAGCGGGGAAGTGCAGGCGCAACTTGGCAAAAGCGGCGGTGATGGCGGAGCTTCGGTGCTTGGGCTTATCGACCGTGCGGGCGGGTTACACAATGCTTCGAATATCGGTCTGTTCTTCGAAAACAGAGGGAAGCTTTACCCGCGGCGGATTTCACAGGGTCCCTCCGGTGAGTACCCAATAAACAGCGGGCAGCACTACATCTATAGGATCAACCCTTATGTTGGTATTCCCGGCAATGTGATTCAGGGAAGGTATGTGCAAAACGAAGAGTGGGAAGCAGTCTACGGCTACCACAACAACGAAGGAGCGAAAATTGCTTTTTCGGATAACCCCGGCTCTTGGCACCCGAGCAGAGGCTGGCCCGTTAAAGACGCTGAAGGTGACCCGATTTTTAAATCGGATCAGGATTCTTACTGCGTTTATAACGACAGCAACAACACCATCGGGATTCTTGGGATTGAAGTACACCAAACCGGTTACACTTATGGTGTAAAATTTGCGCAGGATATGATTTTCTACAAGTATCAGGTGATTAACAAGAGCAATAAAGATTATGATTCGCTTTATTTCTCGATTTTCACCGATATTGATGTTGGTAATGTATCCGGCGGTGCACCGGAATATGCGGACGATAAAGTTGATTTCGATAAGCAAAGCAACTTCGTTTGGTTCTATGACAAAGGAACAACGACGGAGTGGCCCTCGGGTAAAACCGGTATGATGGGGGTTGCGTTTCTGGAAACCCCTAAAGTTAACGGGGTTGAAGTCGGGCTGACTGACTTCCACTATGCGCTCTATAACGATGATGAAGTCTCGGATATCGATTCTGTTTTATACGGCAGAATGGCTTCTTCTTTGTCGCTGTATAATTCACCCCTACATCGTGATAAATATTTCCACATCGGAAACAACACCGACCTGCACTTCGATGATGTGAGCACAATTCCTCCTTCCGGACTGGATATTATGTGCTCGATGTCTTCGGGTCCGTATCATTTATTATCGGGTGATACACTTACTTTTTACACGGCAATAATTGCGGGTGAAAACTTAGCGCAACTTCAGAAAAACCGCGCACAGGCTCAGGTTATTCATCAGTTCGATTATGAAATTGCCAAACCACCTGTTACGCCGAAACTTTCCGGTATCGCTTCAGACACCAAAAACACGGTTTACTGGGATGACGCCGCTGAAAAATCTTTCGACTCCTTCACCGGGCAGTACGATTTTGAAGGATACAGACTCTATAAAAGTATCGATCGCGGTATCCACTGGAACCTAATCGGCGAGTACGACATCCCTAATGACATTGGGAATGACAAAGGAATACAATATTCGTACATAGATACAAATGTTACAAACGGTTTTGAATATTGGTACACAGTTACTGCTTACGACAGAGGTGACTCGTTGCTTGAGCCGTTGGAAAGCCCGCTCGGTAAAAATTTAGATCAGGTGAATGTGGTTTCACTTACACCCGTTTCTTCAGCCCTTGGGCGTACCCCTGTTACGGTTGGTAACATTACACAAATCGGAGAGGGTAATTCTAACTATCAGTTTAATATCATGCCTGATGACAACATCGATCTGGTTTCCGGCGAGTATCAGGTCGGCTTTGATTATGTCCATCGTACAGACCGGGGGGTTCTGGATACCAAACTCTCGGCGGTTATATCGGACTCGTCACTTACGAAGCCGGAAAGATATGGTGTTTTCTTCACGGCGCCGAATAGGTTTGACTTTGTTAACCTTACCACCGGAGACGATATCAAAACAGATAATAACTATGTGTGGAACAACCCGAACCAATTAATTACGGTTCCGGGTGCGGGAATGCGCGTTCGGATAACAACTCCACCGAACACACCGGTTGAAAGAAGACCCAAAAAAGGAGATTTACTAACCCTTAATTTTGGAGTTGTTGTAACCAAAGATAACGATACGGTTATTAAACCGCGCCCGTTTTACTTTGATAAACTTCAGGCAACCTCAGACGGAATCGTCTTTTCGATGACTAAGCCTAACCCCGTGAAGAGTTTTTCGAAAATTCAGGGAATGGATATAATTGATCTTAATTTCTCGATGGATGACGAAAATTTTCTGAAGAACACCATGTACTTCATTGAGGTTACCGGCAGAGGATTTGACTCCGAGGGCGATGGGTTCATCAATCTTGCGGTTCAGGATACTGCTGCTGGCGCTCCGGTTATTTATTTTGATTCTGTTTATACTCTTTCAACCTTTTCGTTCAACGGGTTGAGTGGCAGAATCGAGTTTAATTCTGCCAACCCACCGCAGGCAGGCAACAGGTTCTCACTGGAATCGATTAAGCCGAAAGCACCAAGTATTCTGGATAAATATCGGTTTACTCTCAAAGCCCCGACAGTGAACCCGGAAGTGGTTAAAAACAACATCAGCAAGGTGAGGGTAGTACCGAACCCATATATCGTTTCGTCTCTGTATGAACCGGAGTTTGGCGAGCTGCGCCGTGAACCTTTGCGGCAGATACAGTTCATTAATCTTCCGGAAGAGTGCACTATTCACATATTCACCGTAGATGCCGATTTGCTTAAAACCATCGAACACCGCTCGCAGAACGGAACCGAATACTGGGACCTCAAAACTGAGGGTGGCAGGGAAATTGCCTCGGGAATGTACATTTATGTAGTAAAATCAAAAGACGGCGAGCATATCGACCGCTTTGCAGTAATTAAGTAAACAGGTCAAGGAGATTAAAAATGAAAATAATGATAACCCTGATCGTTCTTATAACAACATTTCCGATCGTGGCTCAATACTCGAATCTGGGCACATCCGGCGCTCAATTTCTGCAGATACCCGTGGGTGCACGGCAAACTGCAATGGCGGGCGCTTCCATTGCCTATACTGATGATGCCTCTTCTGCATTCTGGAACCCCGCCGGGATTTCGCAGGTGGGAAATGTTGATATGCATTTCACCAACTTAGACTGGTTCGGTTTGTTTGACCTCAATGCCGCTGCAGCAGCCTACAACCTCGGCGGTGATAACGGTGTGCTTGGTGTGCACTTTATTTCGTTTTCAACAGGTAAAATTGAGATCACCACTGAGAAACAACCTAACGGAACCGGCAGGTTTTACGACGCTGCCGATTTGGCGCTCGGTGTTTCGTACGCAAGAAGGCTGACTGAGCAGTTCCGCGTCGGTGTTTCCATTAAATATGTGAACCAACGGATTTGGAACGAAACCGCAAGCGGAATCTCGATTGATGTCGGCACGCAATATAAACTCGATTTCAACAACCTTACAATTGCAATGAGTATGAGTAATTTTGGGCCCGACATGCGGTTCGACGGTCCCGATTTGAACTACAGCATACTCAAAGATGAGACCGTGCCGAATTCGAGGCTTGCGCCTGTTAAGTTGAACACTGAAGATTTCTCGTTGCCGCTTCACTTCCAGGTGGGCGTTGCGATGGATATATTTCATTACAACTTTATAAAGATGCGAGGCGCAATCGATGTTACGCACCCGAACGATAACTTGGAGCGTGTTAATTTCGGAACGGAAGTGTCGGTTTTTGATCGTGTTTTCCTGCGCGGCGGATACAGATATAACTACGATGATGAGAAATACACCTTCGGAGCTGGTGCGAACATCCCTGTGGGAAGCACGCTTTTCTCTTTTGATTATTCATACTCGGTTTACGATATTCTGCCAAATGTGCAGAGGATTTCACTCGGTGTAAGGTTTTAAGCCTGCCTGGGTTTTTAACTTTTGGTCAGCAGTTAAAGAAGCAGATGAATATTTAATAAAAGCAAAGTTTTATCCTGTGGTTAACAGCTAAGGAAAGCAGATGAATATTTGATTAAAGCAAGGTTTTCTCTTGTGGTTAATAGCTAAGGAAAGCGGATGAATATTTGACAAAAGCAAAGTTTTATCCTGTGGTTAATAGCTAAGGAAAGCGGATGAATATTTGACAAAAGCAAAGTTTTATCCTGTGGTTAATAGCTAAGGAAACTGCTGCCGGAGAAAGTTAAACCGACAATTCCCAAAGTGCCGTCTGATGAACAGACGGCATTTTTTTTGTATATCAGCCGGTTTCTGCATTTAAAGTTTGCCGGCCGGTGTCTGCACTTTACGGTTTATTTTCGGTTACCTAAAATTAAAGTTTACACATCATAAAAAAAATTATTATCTTTGAATACCAATTCAATATTATTTTTTGGAGAAGAAAATGGATAAGTCAATGGAAAAATATAAAGTTGCAATTGAAGCGTTAGACGCTATTTTCAAAGATATGGTGGAGGCTATTCATCTGAAACCGGACGGACACAATCTTGAGGAACTTCGTATCTATGTTGACAACACATATTCAACCCTGAACAGAACGGCACTCCGGGTCAAAGAAATTAAAACTCTGTTGGAAAAAGAGTTGAAACTTAACTTAGAAACCTGGAATCCACCCGCATAATCAACAATTCTTTTAAAACATTTTTTCAAATTTGCAGAATTTACGATGAAACCTTCACCGGCTAAAAAGCACCCCGAACTTAAACCCTCTGCCTACAGATGGAAATGTAACCTTTCAACTTTTAAATTTGAATCAACCGCCGAGATAAGGCCCCTTGAAGACATCATAGGGCAGGATCGGGCGCTTGAGGCGCTTAAGCTTGGCGTTGGGTTACACTCGCCCGGATATAATATTTATATTGCCGGATTGGCGGGAACGGGCAAAGCGACCACGGTGAAGAAAATACTGGAAACGATGTTGAAGCAAACGCCTGATCTTTCAGATTATGCGTATGTGAACAACTTTCGTAACCCGGATATGCCTATTCTGCTTACTTTTAAGGCGGGGAAAGCCCTTAAATTTAAGTATGAAGTTAATGCGTTAATTTCGCTGCTGAGGGAGCGGATTCCGCAACTGCTTGAATCTGAATCTTTTAACCAAAAAAAGGCTGCTACAGTAAACAAGTATGCAAAAGTTGAACAGCAGTTGATTCAAGATTTTGAAAAAATGATTAATAAAGATGGGCTTACGCTTGGGCAGGTTCAGGGGGAAGATGGCGTTCACCCTGAAATTATGCCCGTTATCGAGGGTAAGCCCGTACTTATTTCACAAATTGACGAGCTGATTGAAAAAAAATCAATCACGAAAAAAGCCGCTGAAAAAATATACGAAAACTACACCCGCAGGCAGCACGACCTGATAACTTTGGTGAAAAAGCATGTGAAAATTGCTCAGGACCTTCACACTGAAATCAGAAATCTTGAGCAACAGGAGGCTGATGCATTCGTAAAAGGTGCACTGAACCAGTTACGGGAGGCTTACACAGAAGAGAATGTGTTGAGTTGGCTTGATTCTTTGGAAAAAGACCTTCTTTCGAGCATACAGATTTTTAAAGTGTCGCAGGCTTCCCCTGAAGCATTAGCCGAAACTTTCCCGATTGACCCTTTCCGTGCTTATGATGTGAATGTGATCTTAGATAATGCGGGTGTTACATCGGTGCCCGTGGTTATTGAAAAGTCGCCTTCAATGCTCTCGTTGTTTGGAACGATTGAAAGAACCCCCGACCGCCACGGCAACTGGTATTCTGATTTTATGAACATAAAAGCCGGCTCTATGTTGCGTGCAAATGGCGGATTTTTAGTGCTTAGGGTGGGGCACCTTTTCGAGGTACCGGGTGTTTGGCTAAAACTGAAGCGAGCCCTCACCTACATGCTGCTGGATATACAGGATAACCACATCTACTATCAGATGCCGCCTTCATCCCTTAAGCCGGAATCGATTCCGATCGATCTGAAAGTGATTTTAGTCGGCAATTCCTATATCTATTCTTTGCTTGCTGACCGTGAAGATGACTTCAAAAAGATATTCAAAGTGTTGGCGGAGTTTGATTATGAGGTTAATCGCACGAAAGAAGTGCTTGTGCAATTTGCGCATGTGATAAAAAAAATTATCTCAGAAGAACACCTAAGAGAGTTTCATAAATCGGCTATTGCCTCCGTGATGGAGCTTGCCGCCCGGTTAGCAGGCTCGAAAGATAAGTTAACCTCACGGTTTTCCGTTATTGCAGATATTGTGCGGGAAGCCTCGTTCTGGGCGGGTGAAGATGGTTCAGGGAAGGTTCGCTCTGAACATGTGCGCAAAGCTTTTGCAAAAGCTAAGGAACGACATGCACTCTTAGAGGGAAAACTTCACGAAATGATAACAGAAAACAAAATATTCATCGACACCACCGGCAAGAAAATTGGGCAGGTAAATGGTTTGGCGGTTTACGGAAACGATCTGATTGCTTTTGGTAAACCGGTCAGGATTTCAAGCTCGGTGGCGCCGGGAAACGGCATTATTATTAATGTGGAAAAGGAATCGCGGCTCTCGGGCAAAACACACGACAAGGCGATTCAGATAATTTCCGGATTTCTACGCGAAAAATTCTCGCATTTAACCCCTTTATCCATTACAACTAACATTGTTTTCGAGCAATCTTACGGAAGTATTGATGGGGATTCTGCCTCAATTGCAGAGTTAGCAGCTATTATTTCCGGAATCACCCGGTTGCCGATTAACCAATCGATTGCGGTGACGGGTTCCTTAAATCAAAAGGGGGTAGTGCAGCCAATTGGCGGTGTGAATGAAAAAATTGAAGGTTTTTTCAAAATATGTAAAGCTAAGGGATTAACACGCGGACAAGGAGTGATTATTCCTGCATCGAACATTGACAACCTCATGCTTGAAGAAGAAGTAATGGAAGCAGCCCGCAATGGTGAGTTTCATATCTACCCGGTTACAAATCTGTCTGAGGCATTGGAAATTCTTATGGGTGTGAAAGCAGGTGAGATAAGCGAAGATGGGTGTTACCCGCGCAACACGATTTACGGCATTGCAACACAAAATCTTAAAAAGATGTATATGTTTAATAAAGACCCTTTTAAACTTGACAAAAGCCAGAAGCAACACTCATCGGCTACAAAAGAACCACCGGTACCAAACTCTACTATTTTGAGCGGTTCAGGAACTGATTCGCAACCTTAGTTGTGTACCCCATTTTTTTCGAGGGTGAAGATAAATGAAGTGCCGCCTCCCGGGTTGTTTTCGCATCTGATTTCACCGTTGTGAAGAGTAACGAACTCTTTGCAAAGAAGTAAACCCATCCCGGAGCTTGCTTCTCCCTCGGTACCTTTTCTTTTTAATTTTGACTCTACTGAAAAGAGTGAGTCCTTAGATTCTTCCGGAACACCAATACCCGTATCTGAAACAGTACATTGGACAAAATCACCCTTATCTTCAAAGGTTACATCAATTTTCCCGCCTCGTGGGGTAAATTTAATAGCATTCGAAATAAGGTTTGAAAAGATTGATTCTACTTTTTTCGGGTCTGCATTAATATCAAGGTACTTTCCGTTAGCAACATTTAATTCTATTTTCTTCCCTTCGTAACTACCTTTTAAAAATGCTGTGGCTCTTTTAGCAACAGCACAGACATCCATCTTCGATTTTTCAATTTTGGATAAGCCGCGTTGGTGCAAAACATATTCGATCATCTCATTCATGTTGGAATATGCCGAAGAGATAAGCGAAGAAACACTCGTTGCCATTTCTTTGATCTCTTCTTTAGAAAGTTCATCTATCTCATCTCTGAAAATTTCAGAAAAATTAAGCAGAGCACCGAACGGGCTCCTTAAATCATGAACCAAGACCGATATAAGTGCATCTTTTTCTTTTGCCGCAGCTTCAAGTTCCTCTTTTTGCTGCAGCACCAAATCCTGGGTGCGTTTTTCTTCTGTTATATCTGAGAAAAGCAGAGCAAGATAACCGGGAGAGGGAATATACGCCGAGCCTTTTATCCAGCGATCGCTCCCTGCGTGCTTCATAGTGAATTTTTTGGGATGTTCTTTTTCAACTAAGCTGATAAAAGCAGCCATTTGAGCCATGTCCGCTTTTTCATTAACTTCACTCCACTTTTTACCAATTGATAACTCTTTTACTGCAAAATCATAATTTTGAAGATAGGCTTTATTCGCCTGAATGAAAATCAGGTCTTTTTTATCATCGGTAATTTTGTAGAGCGTAAAGAACTCGACCATATTATCGAAAAGGTCGGCTATTCTTTTTTCACTTTCTCTAAGTCCATTCTCCTTTTTATAGTACGCGGTGAAATCTGTGGCAATCACCACCATCTGCTTCTGATCTTTGTAATCAATCAAACCACCGGAGACTAAATATTTTCGTATCTCTTTTCCAAAGGGTTGTAGCTCAGCGGTAAAATTGGTAACTTGCTTATCTTCTTTCACCTTTCTGAAGAAAATATCTCTTTGGTCTTTATCGTGCCATAATGGGTAGATACAATACTCTTGCCCCAATAAATCTTTCCGGGTTCTCCCGGTTGCAATTTCCATTTGTTTGTTAAATTCAAGGTACTTATGGGTTTCGGCATCAAGAAGTGCGACCATATTGGGCGAATTATCAAAAACTCTTCGCAGTCGCTCAATACTTTCCTTAAGTTCTTGTTCAAGGTTCATTTTTTCTGTAACATCAACCCCCTGAGCAACCATTACATCAGGGAAGACATGGGCTTGCCATTCAACGAAGATATAAGAGCCATCTGACTTTCGATAGCGGTTAATCATTGTCAAATCAGTCATTCCACCGAAAACTTTTTCGAAATTCAGAATGGAAATTGAAACATCTTCAGGGTGGACAAAATTAATGAACGGCTCTCCAATTATTTGATCGCTGCTGTAGCCCAATTTTGTAGAAAAGATAGGGTTTACCTTTATGAATTTGCCGTTTTTATCGATTACGCAGATGAAATCAGTTGAATTTTCAAAATAGAAATCAAATGAAATCATTTCTTCTAAGGAAAGGCTCTTAGTTATAGACATTACGCGATTACTATTTTTTGATGATGATTAGAATTTAATATGCCCGAATAATAAGTACAAAAGGACTAACCTGAAAAATAAATAAAATATTTCAATTATGAAAGGATAAAAAAAATAGAAACAAATTTTTTTGGGAAGGAATGGGTGAGAAAAACTGCAAAACAAAAAAAGCCGTGTTTTCCACGGCTTAAATTCAAAAGGTTCACTGCGGCACAAAGTTCTGAAAAACAAAGTAACCACAATGTTAAAACACAATTTGTGTTAAACTTTTGTAAGGGTCTCCAACACAATGAAGAAAATAGCAGCGATAACAACCGCCGCGCCGATCCATGAAGCAGTTTTTATTAACTTCTCATGTCGTTTATTACTCAGATATAACTTATCGTATTCTTCGTCTCTGAGATAGTCACCTGTTTTGACATCCCAGTTGAAAAAATTTTTATTGCTCATTAGTTAAGGTTTAATTTGATAATTTCACATCGCAAAGATAAACTTTTACGAGTTAACGAGAAATAACATCGGTCACATTCCAGCTTTTATCCCTTTAAATATGACTGCTGTCACACTAAAGTTAAAAGCTTGAGCTTCCAAGTTGCACCCGTTGAATAAAATTTGTTAATAATATTATCACTCATCAGAAGAATTTATTAAATTGATTTAACTTTTTAAGATTTTTTGCCCGCCGGATGGGTTTTTACTCACAAACGGGCTTTTGCCTAAGAGTTGGGTATTTACCAATGAAACGGGATTATATAACTTTTCTAAAAGGTTAATCAAATGATGAACGATGATTTCAAGAGTATAAAACCAAAAGAGACGCAACAAGGTTCCAGTTTTCACTTTGCGAGAACAAAAATTTTGTGCACGCTCGGTCCCGCAACTTCAGATAAAGCGGTTATTGCACAAATGATCCGTGCAGGGATGGATGGTGTTCGCTTGAATTTTTCTCACGGAACACACGCTTTTTTTGACAATATCTTCTTCAATGTTCACGAAGCCTGCAAATCCGAATCGACTTCTTTGGCAGTTCTTGCCGATTTGCAGGGACCAAAAATCAGAATTGGTAACCTTAGCAAACCGGAAATTGAAATTAAATCCGGAGATACACTCCGCATTACCATTGATGATATTGATGGTACGAGCGAAATGGTTTCAACTTCGTACAAATTATTGGCAGATGATGCAAAAACAGGGGATAGAATCTTAATTGACGATGGACTAATAAGACTTACGGTTACGGATTTAGAAGAGCGCACCGTTGTTTGCAGAATAGACAACGGTGGTGTGCTTAAACCAAAAAAGGGGATGAACCTGCCGGGGATGGTGCTTTCTACTCCATCGGTAACTGAACAGGATTTGATAAACCTGGCGTATATTTACGAGAACCATCGTGTTGATTTTGTGGCACTTTCTTTTGTGCGTCGTGCTTCGGACATTACCGGTCTGCGCAGCTGGATGAATGAAAGGGGAGTGAACACGCCGATTATCGCAAAGATTGAAATGCAGGAAGCAGTTGATAATTTTGAGGAGATTCTTCAAGTATCTGACGGTATAATGGTTGCCCGCGGTGATTTGGGTGTGGAAATGAATCCGCAGGATGTTCCGTTGATACAAAAAAATATTATTACCCGTTGCAACGCTGTTGGCAAGCTTGTTATTACTGCAACTCAGATGTTGGAATCGATGGTGAACAACCCGATTCCCACCCGTGCTGAAGCTTCAGATGTTGCAAACGCAGTGTGGGACGGGACCGATGTGGTTATGCTTTCAGCTGAAACATCCGTCGGTAAATTTCCTGTCAGAACTGTTGAAATTATGAACAATATCGTCAGAAATGCCGGTGTCCACGAATATTGGAACAGAGTTGTAGAATATGATTACATTCACGACGGATTCGATCGATTGTTTGATTCAGTGAACAAGGGGATAGTTCAAATGAGCCGGGAGGTAGGTGCCTCTGCGGTGGTTGTTTTCTCCGAGCTTGGAAGAACAGCACGCCGTCTTTCGAAATACCGCCCACAATCAAGAATTATAGCCATTTCCGACAAATTTGAGACAATGAACAACCTTTGTCTGTACTGGGGTGTTTCTTCACTTTTCATGCCCGATCTTGACAGAGATTCGGAGATTTTAATACCGGAAGCGTCGAAATTAATAGTTGAACTGGGGCTTGCGAAAAAAGGAGATGTGGTTATCTTCACATCCGGTACACCGGTTGCTGAAACGGGAAGAGCAAATAAACTGAAGATTTTTATTATATAAAAAGAGAGTTTTTTAAAAATTATTTAACCGGATTAAAATTTATTTAAAAAGAGATTTATTTAAGAAAGTACTTATTGTTTTATAGTTTTATTTTAATGAGATGAAGCGATGATTAGCGAAGTAAAAACTAAACACCATGTAGCGAAATGGTGGGAGCTTACTAAAAACGGCAGGGTTCTCTGTACGCTTTGCCCGCGCTACTGCGAGCTGAGTGAAGGGCAGCATGGCTTTTGTTTCATCAGAAAAAACGAAAATAACAAGTTGGTTTCCATTGGTTACGGAAGACCCACCGGGTTTGCCGTCGATCCGATTGAGAAAAAACCACTTAACCACTTCCTGCCGGGCTCAGTGATTCTTTCCTTTGGAACCGCAGGTTGCAACTTAGGATGTAAATTTTGCCAAAACTGGACGATCAGCAAAGCAAAGTTGGATGAATCAAATTCGTATTATGCTTCGCCAACGGATGTTGTAGCGCTCGCAAGGCGACACCACACACCTTCGATTGCATTCACATACAACGACCCGGTAATTTTTGCCGAATATGCGCGCGATATTACTGATATTGCCGTTGAAGAGGGGATACATACCGTTTTTGTAACTGCAGGATATGTAACTGCTTCGGCACGGGATGAAGTTTTTAAGGGTGCTTCTGCTGCAAACATTGATCTGAAAGGATTTACCGAAGATTTTTACAGAAAACTGACCGGCTCGAGCCTTAAAGATGTGCTGGATACCATTGTCTGGATGAAAGAGAAAACTTCGATCTGGTTGGAACTTACAACTTTACTCATCCCCGGGGAAAATGATTCACCAGACGAACTGAATAAAATGACTAAATGGATTGTAAGCAATTTGGGGGAGAGAGTGCCGATACATTTCACTGCTTTTCATCCTGATTTCAAGATGAAAGACAGAGCGAGAACTACTTTTGCAACACTTCAGACTGCGCGCGATATCGCCTTAAGTGCCGGGATGAAATATGTTTACACCGGGAATGTGCACGATAACAAAGGGCAGACTACTTACTGCCCCGAATGCAGTTCCAAAGTGATTGAAAGGGACTGGCATTCGGTAATTTCCGTTAACATGACCGGCAACAAATGTGGGGTTTGTGGCTCTGAAATTGACGGTGTGTTCGAGTGATTAAACTTTCGTCGGTTGTGCTCGCAAAAAATGAAGAAGCAAATATCAGGAGGTGTATCCTTTCACAAATTGGTGTGGTTGACGAAATTAATATTATCATCGATTCTTCAACCACAGATTCCACGGAAAAAATAGTTCAGGAATTTCCCGATGTTAAATACCGCGTGATTCAGTGGCTTGGATACGCAAAAACTAAAGAAGAAGGAATCAACAGCGCCGGCAACGACTGGATTTTCTGGATTGACGCCGATGAGGCATTAACCCCCGGACTTGCCGACGAAATAAAAGAATGGAAAGCCTCCGAGCCGAACTTTAATGTTTACAGCGTGCCGAGAAAGGCTTGGTTTCTCGGTAAATGGATACGGCATTGCGGGTGGTGGCCCGGAAGGGTGCCGCGGTTGTTCAACAGAACTACCGTGAAAATGAACAATAATTTGGTGCACGAAGGATTGGAATTTAAGGGTGAAATTGGGGAACTTAATCACCCGTTGGATCATTTCACCGACCCAACATCTGAGCACTACTACGATAAATTTAATCGATACACTTCACTTGCAGCCGAAGAAATGTATAAAAAAGGAAAAAGAGCCGGAATTTTCGCTGCATATATACGCGCCTTATCAGTATTTTTGAAAATGTATTTCTTAAAAGCCGGCTTCTTAGATGGAGCACACGGGTTTATTCTTTCGTTTTATTCCATGAATTATGTGTTCACCAAATATGTTAAACTTTTTGAATATAATGTGGCGAGTCAATCAGATACCCCTGAAAAGCAATGAAACGATTAAATCAATATCCCTGAAACGCAATGTGGCGAGTCAATCAGATACCCCTGAAACGCGAAAAAACGAGTAAATCTAAAACTACCGGAGCAAAATGAGGCGAGTAAGAATTAAAACTTGTGGAGCGATATGAAAGCGGGTATAATTGTTAATACAAGTAAAGCGAGAATTGCCCACGCAGTTAAAATTGTGGTTCAGGCGTTAACGGAAGTCGGATTCGAGTATGCTATCAGCGATTCGGTCCGGGAGCTTCCGGCAGCCCGCTCTTTCAGAGGTTATAACTTTGCCGACGACGAGGTGTTGATCTCCTCCTCTGATATTATTATTTCTATCGGTGGAGATGGCACGCTTCTTTACACCGCCTCAAAAACTTTCGAAAGCGGAAAACCAATTGTTGGCATTAACTTCGGAAAATTGGGTTTTCTTACCGAAATTCAGACTAACGGGCTGAAAGACTCGATCCGCCAGATTAAAGAAGGGGATTACATGATCGAGGAAAGAATTGTGCTCGTCGGGGAAAGCGAACAAACCGGCGAGTGCGACATCCTGGCTATTAATGACATTGTAATTGAAAAAGGCGGCTGGCCCAAAATGATGGAAATTGCGCTTTTTGCAGATGATGAACCGGTTTCTGAGTTCACTGCCGACGGATTGATTATTTCCACCCCGACGGGGTCAACTGGGTATTCTATGTCTGCGGGGGGTCCTATTGTAAGTCCGCTTGCTGATGTGGTGGTGATTTCACCTATTTGCCCTCACAGTCTTACAATGCGTCCTTTGGTTTTGCCGGCAGAAATGACCGTATCGGTTGAAGTTACAAAGCACCCGGTTGAATTTTCGATAAACTGCGACGGGCAAAGGGTGCACCATGTTGTTTCACCATTCAGAGTGGATGTTAAAAAAGGAGAGCAAAAACTTAAGTTAATAAGAACTCACGGGTCTAATTATTTCAGTGTTTTAAGAAGCAAACTTTTCTGGGGGCTTGATGTAAGGGGGAAAAGTTGAGTTCTGATTTTAAAAATTATCATAATTATGGTAAAATAACAACGCACTGCGACAAATCGAAACCGAATAGTAGTAAATTATCGCTGAATCTTGACAAATTGAAACCGCACAGTGATAAATTATCGCTGAATAACGATCAACTAACATTGGACTACGGAAAATCTTTTAAGTATCGAAAATCTACGCAGAAGAACCGGCTGTTATAACGACAAAATCAAAATGAAAAAATTTTTCAGAGTTCTCAGTTATCCTTTTGTTGCCGTTCTTGTAGCATTAGTGCGAGGATACCAAACACTCATCTCGCCACTTACTCCTTCAAGTTGCAGATTCACACCAACCTGCTCAACTTATATGATAGAGGCTTTGAAAAAACACGGGTTCATAAAAGGATTGGCTTTGGGAATTTGGCGGATTCTTCGCTGTAACCCTTGGGGCGGTCATGGGCATGACCCTGTGCCGTGAAGTACTATCGTAGTTTATTACGCTTTTTCCATGGTTTATTTGGGGCGGTCATGGGCATGACCCTGTGCCGTGAAGTTCAATTGCTGCAGTTCAGTTTATTTTGCTCAGCGCGTTTATAAACATGACCCCGTACCGTAAAAAAGTATTAAACGGTTTTCATAAAATATATATATTATTTATTTTTACGATTAAATGACAGGAAGGCATCATAGAATGAAGCTTCATTTCAAAGTATTTTTATTTTTTGTTCTAATCACATTTGTGGTGGTTCCTCAAAAGAAGATTACTCTTGATAAGGTATTTTCGGGAGAGTTCTCGGGTCAGTATTTTCGTCCCGTAAAATGGACTGAAAGCGGGCACACCTACTATAAAATTGAGGATGATGTTGACGGTTCCGTTATTTACAAAATTGATGTGAAATCGGGTGAAAAAGAGGAATTGGTGAAGATTAATGATTTGGTGCCTGAAGGTAAAAAATCACCTCTTAACCTGTCAGAGTATAAATTTTCACCCTCCGGCACATGGATGCTCATCTATACAAACACAAAGAGGGTATGGCGGGTTAACTCGAAGGGTGACTATTGGATATACAACATCAAATCAAAAAAATTAAGAAAACTGGGAGGTGATGAGGCCGCACCATCAACACTTCAATTTGCCAAGATTGACCCCACTGAAAAATTTGTCGCTTATGTGAGGGAAAACAATCTCTACTTAGAAAATTTGGAAAATGGTGATATTAAACCGCTTACTAAAGACGGCAGCAGAACCATTATTAACGGTACTTTCGACTGGGTCTATGAAGAAGAATTTGGTATCAGAGACGGGTTCCGCTGGAGCCCTGACGGGAAAATGATCGCTTTCTGGCAGTTAGATGCCGAAGGCGTGAAAGATTTTTTAATGATTGATAACACCGACTCACTTTACTCATACACAATTCCGGTTCAATATCCAAAAGCGGGGGAAACTAACTCAGCATGCAAAGTGGGCACAGTTGATATTTCCACAGGCGAAATTGTCTGGATGAATGTTGGCGACGATACCCGCAATAACTATATTCCGCGGATGGAATGGGCAGGCGAAAGTGGAAAGCTTGCCTTCCAGCACCTCAACAGGCTGCAAAATGAGATGACTGTGTACCTTGCAGACCCGCATGCGGGTAAACCGGTAAAACTATACAGCGAGAAACGGAATGAATGGATTGATGTGGTTAACGACTGGATGTTCCTGAAAAACAATCGCGACCTTTTCTGGGTCAGTGAAAAAGAAGGTTACAGGCAGCTTTATACAATAGACATCAACACCGGTGAAATGAAAAATATTATAAATCAGCCCTTTGATGTAATTCAGGTTGCAAAAATTGATGAGGATAATAGCGTGGTATATTTTTACGCTTCACCGGAAAATGCCACACAGAAATATTTATACGAGGCAAGATTAGACGGCTCAGCCGAGCCAATCAGAATTACCCCCGAAAAATTTGACGGCACCAATTCTTATTCAATTTCTGCTGACGGGCTTTTCGCATATCATACTGTTACATCCATTAACTCGCCGCCGAAGGTGGCTCTGATCGAGTTGCCAAGCCACAACTTAGTTAAGCAAGAAACAACAAATCAACAGTTGCAGGAAAAATTATGGGGCTATGGATATCTTTACGAGCTTTTCACGATTAAAACAACCGGCGGTGTGGATGTGGACGGTTGGATGGTTAAACCTTCAGGTTTTGATCCTGATAAAAAATATCCGGTACTTTTCTATGTATATAATGAACCGGCAAGCACCACTGTAAACGACAGGTACGATGGTTTCATGGGGCTGTTTCACAAGGCTATTGCCGATATGGGCTTCGTGGTTATTAGTGTAGATGGCAGGGGTACCCCCGCACCTAAAGGCACGGAATGGAGGAAATCGATCTACCAGAAAATTGGTGTGATCTCTTCTGAAGATCAGGCGAAGGCTTTGGTTGCTTTATTAAAAGAATATCCGTTTTTGGATGATACTAAGGTTGGAATTTGGGGCTGGAGCGGCGGTGGTTCTATGACTTTAAACATGCTTTTCAGGTATCCTGAACTTTATAAATTCGGTATTTCTGTTGCACCTGTCACAGATTTGAGGTTTTATGACTCGATTTACGAAGAGAGATACATGGGGCTGCCGCAACAGCACGCAGAGGCTTACAAAGAGTGCTCGCCCGTTACTTATGCCGGAAATTTGAAGGGACGCCTGTTTTTAATTCACGGTACCGGTGACGATAATGTTCACTTCCAAAACTCGGAAGTGCTTGTAAACAAATTAGTTGCCGCCGGTAAACAGTTCCGGTTTATGGCATACCCAAACCGTTCACACGGGATAAGTGAAGGAGAGGGGACATCCCTGCACCTGTTTAACTCTATTATTAATTTTTTACAGGAAGAACTTGACCGAAAATAATTTTTTTTAGATTTGTAAACGATATTTCATCATTTCCGAAAAATTGTTTAATTTTGTTTAATGGATTTTACGATTAGATTAAATCCTTTTTGTGAGTAATACGGTTTTTATATAATCAATTTTAATTTTTTAAGTCATCAAAAGTAAGACCGCTTATTAATTTTTGTTATAAGATACACACACAGGAGTCAGTATATGCGGGTTAAGCATACAATTTTATGGATAACCTTCCTCCTTTTCAGTTATCCGATCCTCGGACAGACCGGTAAATTATCGGGTATAATCAAGGATCAGAAAACGGGTGAAACCCTGATCGGGGCTACCATCCTCATCGACGGCACAAAGTTAGGTGCTAAGTCAGACAACGATGGCTACTATGCCATCCTTAATGTCCCTCCCGGCAAATTTACCGTTCGAGCCTCGATGATTGGATATGCAACCCAGGCAGTTACGGAGGTTCAGGTTAATATCAATCAGACGACAATCTTAGACTTTGCCTTAGTGGATGAATCAATTACTACACAGGAAGTGGTGGTAATTGCCGATAAACCAATAATTGAGAAGGATGTGTCGTCCAGTGTTGTTAACATTTCTATGGAAGATGTAGCAACACTTCCGATTGTAAGCGTTGCGGGTGTTATCGGCTTGCAAGCCGGTGTTCAAGGGCTTACAATCAGGGGTGGAGGTTCCGACCAGACAGCCTTCATGATCAATGGTATTACTTTCAGAGATGAAAGAGATAACAGTGCATATACAGGCATAAGCTTCACTTCAGTTGAAGAAATTCAGGTGCAAACCGGTGGGTTTAACGCAGAATATGGAAACATTCGTTCCGGTCTGGTGAATGTGGTTACCACTGAAGGAAAGCGTGACAAATACAATGTCGTTTTTCTCGGTAGATACAGAGCACCCGGTATGAAGAACTGGGGCGATATGCCGAACGATCCTAACTCCTACTTTATTCGCCCATATATCGACCCCGCCGTTGCTTTCACCGGTACAACAAGTGGCGCATGGGATCTTTATACTCAGGCACAATATCAGGAATTCAGAGGTTGGAACAAAGTTTCCGAAGAACTTCTTTCTGATGATGACCCCACAAACGACCTTACTCCGGAAGCAGCTCAACAGTTGTTCTTGTGGCAACACAGAAAACCGATGGGTATTACTCAACCGGATTACGATATGGATTTCAGTATTAGCGGGCCGGTTCCGGTTGTGAGTTCTGCTCTGGGCGACCTCCGTTTCCTGGCTTCGTACAGAACCACAAGGGAAATGTACGCAATTCCGCTTTCTACCAATGCTTACCAGGACTGGAGCACCCATGTTAAAGTGACCTCTGATATTGCAAAAGGTATGAAGTTCACCGTTGAAGGTTTGCTCGGTAAGCAAGCCGGAACTGGTAGTTCAAGAAGTGGCGGTCCCGGTATTTTCCGTTCTGCTGCCGGTATCTTGAACGAAATGGATATTCGTGCCGGAGCGAGCTATTTGGATGCAAGAGTTTTTGCTACAGATTACTGGGCACCAACCTCGGTTGATAGAAAAATGTTGGGAGCTAAATTTGTTCATGTTATTTCGCCGACTACTTTCTATGAAGTGCAACTTAATGTTGTGGGTTCCGAATACAACACTAATCCCGGCTTTGCGAGAAACACCGGGCAGGTTGTTAAAATTGGTAACAACTGGTACGATGAATCACCTTATGGTTACCCGCGCACACAGGCTTCCGGTATTGGAAGTGCAATGAACATGGGGCTTGGATATTCCAACTCAAGAGATACTTCAAGAGTTTACACCTGGAGTGCACGGTTTGATTATTCAAGCCAGTTGAACCAGATTATGCAGATTAAAACCGGTTTTGAGTTCGTTTACACAGATAACGCTGTTAACTATGGTTTAACTGAACCTTCACTCCCAACCAGCAATTCACACTCAAAATGGCAGACCTACCCCGTTAGAGGTGCTATTTACGGTCAGACCAAATTAGAGTTTGAAGGAATGATTGCAAATATCGGTTTGCGCTTGGATTACTCGCACGCCGGTGGTGAGTGGTATGTTTATGACCCTTATAACAAAGCATTTTCGGGTGCTTTTTCACCGATGATTGATCAGTTGCTGCCTAAAGAACCAACCGAGAAGATCATCAGTTTAAGTCCGAGGTTAGGCGTTGCTTTCCCGATTACGGTTAACAGCAAGCTTTTCTTCAACTACGGTCATTTCAGATCGATGCCTGCTCCTGAAAATCTTTATCTTATCAGAAGAAACCTTTCTAACCAGGCTGTTACAAGGCTTGCTAACCCGAACAACCCACTTCCTAAAACTGTTGCTTATGAGCTTGGATACGAGCAAAATATTGCTGACATGTTCATGGTGAGGGTTGCTGGTTATTACAAAGATGTTACCGACGAGACGAGGTTAGTTGGTTATGTAAATCGTGATAATTCAGTTTCTTACAGTGTGCCTGAACCAAATCTTTACCGTGACATTCGCGGGTTTGAAATTACTTTAACAAAAAACAGAGGCGACTGGATAACCGGTTTTGTTAACTACACCTATATGGTTTCTTCTTACGGTTATTTCGGTTTACCTACTTATTACGAAAATGCAGCTCAGCAGAGAGAGACCGAAAGAAATACTGCTCTGTTCGGGCAGGTGAAACCGGTTCCGAGGCCTTACGGCAGAGCTAACTTAGACATTTTTACTCCTGCACAGTTTGGTCCGGCTATTGGCGGTGTTTATCTCCTGGAAGATTTAAGAATTAACCTGCTGGGAACCTGGTCATCAGGTACCTGGTTCAGCTGGACAGGACCCGGCGGTACACGCCCCGGATTTTCGAACAACATTCAGTGGAACGATTTCTGGAATGTTGATGTGAGAATTTCAAAGACCTTCAGATTTGGGCCTGCTTCTATTGAAATATTTGCTGATATTTCGAATGTTCTCAACATTAAATTCCTTGATTACAGAGCCGGCTTCTTTGATCAAAAAGACTATGATGCTTACATGCAGTCGCTCCATCTTCCGGCTGAATACAGCCAGTTTGGGTACAACAACATAGTTGGTACTGACAAACCGGGTGATGTCAGAACCGGGGAATATATCCCTTGGGATGAGAATGCCAGTGAAGCTCAAAAAGATGAATGGCGCAAGAATAAGTCATATATCGATATGCCAAATCTTCCATATACTGCTTTCACTAACCCGAGAGTGGTATATTGGGGTCTGAGATTGATTTTTGAGATTAAGTAATTTTTTAGAACAAGGAATGGAATACAAATCCGAGGAAAAAATGAAAAAAGATTTTAGGAATAAATTTTTAGCACTTCTTGTTCTTTTGTTAGTTATCTCTTTAGGTGATGCAAAAGCACAGTTCACGAATAAGTGGATGTCTGCCGGTGCTCTGAACAACTGGTATTCAGAAGTCGGTTGCGAACTGGAAGAACAAGGCTTTGTTAAAACACAGCAGGAGGGGATGTCGTACCCTTCTATTTACAGATACCAGGATATGCAGGCTATGAAAGGTATGTGGATTGGCGCAGATAACTTTACGGATGAAAAGGGAACTTTCTACCCTGTTAAAGTTGTGGCTGTAGGACCCCGTAACCCCGCTTTTTGGGCTGCATTTCCTGAGAAATTCGAATTGGTGTCAAAATTTGATGCTGCAATTGTAAATGTTGACGGAAACCAGTCATACGAGAAAAATATCTCGGTTGATCGGGTTGACCCAACTATGAAGTGGGACAGAATGCTTGATAATGTGGTGCACACACAGTTAGGTTTAACGATGCACCGGAAAATTTATCAGTTCAGTGCGCCGGGTTACGATAACTTCATCGTGCACGAATATACTTTCAAAAATACGGGAAACACTGACGCTGACCCCACTACGATCGAACTTACAACTCCACTTACCGGTGTGTATGTCGGTTGGATGTATCGTTGGTCAATTAATAAACAAGCCCGTTATGTTATTGCTAACTCCGCCGGGTGGGGTATTAACACAATGGTTGATACTCGCGGGGACGGTGTTGAAGTTGACCCACCTAATGAACAGTTCAGAGCACAGTTTGCATGGCATGGCTACCATCCGGGCAAAGAAGTTCCGTATGATAACATCGGCGGTCCGGTTTGGGCGATTAACTCAAACGCAAGACCTTACTTAGATAAAGGAGACACCGTCGGAAGGCTTGCTGCCTGGCAGTTTGTTGGCGCTATTACTTTGCACGCTGATAAATCTTCAACTGACCACAGTGATGACCCAAATCAGCCTTCTACTACAAGATGGGAAGATTCTGACAGAACAGAGTTCTTAGCCGGTAACAATGCGTTTAATGTAAACAGAATGCAGGGTGAATATAACCTTCTTTCTGCCGGTCATAAATCACCGAGGCACGCAAAATCTGTTCAACCTGACGGCAATTACGCCGCGCAAACTGCAGCGCCAAATGGCACGGGAACCGGAGGTACCTCAGCCTTCAATGCTTACGGGCCATATACAATTGCTCATGGTGATTCAATCGTGATTGTGTGGGCAGAAGCTGCTGCAGGTATGGGTTATGAAGCCGGTTTGGAAGTAGGAAAAAAATACAAAGCCGGAACAATCAGCGCACTTCAGAAAAACCAGGAAGTAATGAAAGGGAAAGACTCCCTCATGGCTACTTTTAAAAGAATTAGTGACGCTTACGCTGCAAATTGGGCAACTGTTCCAAGTCCTCCGTTGCCGCCCAAGGTGCTCGATATAAATTCCGGTGGTGATAGAGTTATCCTTAGCTGGAGCTTATACGATGGTGAAAACCCCGCGGGTTATGAAATTTGGAGAGCATCTTCGAATGTTGATTCAACTTATCACTTAGTAGCTTCTTTACCTGCAGGAACAACAACCTATAACGATGTTTCTCTCTCCAGAGGTTTTGACTACTATTACTATGTTACCTGCGTTGGTGCTGATGGGTCAAAAAGTTCGAGATACTATTCACAATCTTACGATCCTGCAAGGTTGAAAAGAATGGCAGGGACTTCGATGGATCAGATTAGAATTGTTCCGAATCCTTATAACTCTGCTTCAACACCCGATCAGGTTCGTTTTCCGGGTGGTGCCGCCGGTGACAGAATCGCATTTTATGATATACCCGGTGAGTGTACAATTAAGATTTACACTGAAATGGGTGAACTGATTAAAACTATTGAACACAATGATGGTTCAGGCGACGAGTTCTGGAACCAGGTTACTTCTTCCGGGCAGATCGTTGTTAGTGGTATCTATATCGCAATTGTAACGGATACTAAGACCGGTGAGAAGAGAACACTTAAATTCGTTATCATTCGCTAACTTAACCCGGACGGAAAAGAATATGAAAAAGTATTTATTATTTACGGTTATTTCTTTGATTGCCGTAAGCTTTCTCCAGCCTGATACTTACGGCCAAAGGACGAAGTTAGCACAGTCTGGGATGAAATTTATCGGTGCCCCAACGGATGCAAGAGCAACCGGTATGGGAGAAACTTTTACCGCAGTGCCGGCTAATTCTGCCGGTCTGTTTTACAATCCTTCTTCAATGGCTTTTGGTGATTCGAAGACAGATATCTCACTCGGCGTAAATAAATGGATTGCTGATATCAATTATTTATACGCAAGTGCTTCATTTCAGCCGTTCGAAGCTTCTTATGGGAAGTTTGGCTTTACGGTTATGTCAGTGGATTATGGTGAACTCCAAATGACCGTTGTTGACGGAAGCACCGAAAAAGGGTATCGGGATGTCGGCTTCTTCCGACCTACGGCTTTAGCTCTTGGTGTTGGGTATGCTAACGCACTTTCCGAGAAATTCTCAATCGGTGGGCAGATTAAATGGGTGAACCAAAGCCTTGGCGTAAGCCCAATGCGCAATGACCCCGCGACCGGTGAATTGGTGAAAGAGGATAACAGTTTAGCCACTTTCGCTTACGATTTCGGTATTTTCTATAAGACCGGATTCAAAAGCCTGGCTTTCGGTATGAGTGTAAGAAATTTCTCCACTGAAATCAAGTATAAAGAAGAAGGCTTCCAACTGCCGCTTAATTTTAAGATTGGTGTTTCTATGGATTTGGTAGATTTAGTTCCAAGTCTTGCAAAACAACATTCGTTTTTATTGGCGGTTGATGTAGCTCACCCAAGAGATTATCCCGAGCAACTTTATGTTGGTGCCGAATACAACTTCATGAAATGGGTGTATTTGCGCGGTGGTATTTCATTCCCAAATGATGAGAAAGAATACAACCTTGGTTTTGGGATTCGCCCAAATCTTGAAGGGCTAAGATTAGCGATTGATTATGCCTACACACCGTTTGGTATCTTCAATTCGGTACACAATTTCACGGTCAGATTTGAATATTAATTTGGAAGACGGGCTATAAAATGAAAACAATTTTTATGAATAGAATAAAAGCGGTTCTCCTCCCGGTATCACTTCTAATGATGATATTGATGACCGGTTGCGGAGACGATAAAACTACAACTCTTTGGGACCCGGATGTGGTGGCTAAACCTGACCCTACTATTACCGCTGTCACCCCCGATTCTGGGCTTAGTGGTATTACAGAGTTAACTATCACCGGAACCAATTTTTCTGCTGTTAAAGAAGAAAACATAGTTTATTTTAACACAGCGAAAGGCGAAGTTCTCGATGCAACTCCGACAACCCTGAGAGTTAAAGCCGGTGTTGTTACACCCGAAGGTGAAAACGCCTTAGTGAAAGTTAGAGTTATCGGTGCTTTTGCTTTTTCTAATACAGTTACTGTAAAATTGAAACAAGCCGTTGAATATCCTGTAACCTTACAGGGATTTGAGCAACCATCTGCTATCGAGTTCGATAAAGACGGTAACATGTATTTCTCGATGTTAACAAGTGATGTAACCAACAACATCGTAAAAATTACACCTGCCGGTGTTAAAACGATGTTCACACCCAATGTTGGTGGTGGGTTCAAGTTTACAAGCCTTAAAATGGGCCCTGATGGTGCTCTTTACGGCGTGAGAAACTCTGCCCGTGCAATCTTCAGAATGACTGAAGGTGCCGCTATTACAACCTGGACTGCGGTTACACCTAACACTGTAAAATTGGTTGACATCGATTTCGATAATGCCGGAAACCTTTGGGCTTGCGGTGACAATCAGTCTTTGTTCAGACTTGATCCGTCTAAGGTGTTAAAATCATATCCTTTTGTTGCTAATGCAACCGCTTTGCGTGTAGTTGGGAACGATTTGTATGTTGCTGTGAAAAAAGATTCATCCGCAATGTTATATAAGTTCCCGATTAATGGTTCCGGTGATATTGATCCGGCAGCGGTTACAACTCCGTTCGTTAATATCGGTACTGCCTATGGATATAAAGTTTATGTTAACCAGTTTACCGTTGATGCACTTGGCAATATTTATTTAGCAACGAATGATGCAGCTGCAATTCTGAAAGTTACTCCTTCGGGAAATGTTGCTCCGCTATATCCCGGTGTACTATTACCGTTGGAAGCGATGTTTATCACATGGGATAATAGTACAAATTTGTATTATTCGAGAAGTAATGGCACAGTTTCCGGAAAAACCGTTGATCAAACGATTGCAAAAGTATTAATGGGTGTACAAGGGGCGAATTATAACGGCAGGCGTTAACTATTATTTTTATATTTTTAATAACTCTTTAACAACTCATTTAGGAGATACAAAATGAAAAAATTATCCGCATTATTTATGTTTGCGTTACTATCAACGGGCGTTTTTGCCCAAGGCGGGTGGACATTTGACGGATATTTCCCTGATTCAACAAGTCTTCGTGTTGGTTCCGGTGGGCACGGTATTGCCTGCGATCCTTACGGTCGTGTTTGGATTCAGATCTACAGTTTTGCTGTTGACTCGATCTTCAACGGTACTGCATGGGTAAAAACCGGTGCTTTATACTGTTTTAACCCTGACGGAACACAAGCGTCATTCTCACCGATTAAAGTATTTACAGGTCCGGGATTTGTTGATTCACTCGTTGGCAACACAGGTCGTGGTTTGAAACAACACAGAGACGGTGATATCCTTGCCTCACACTTTGATTTCACTCAAAAAGTTGACTATAAAACCGGTCAATCGAAAGGAGTAATCAGAAACATGCCGGGTCAGTCGGCGATTGCAAACGCTTCGGATGAAAACGGAACAATCTTCACTGCAAATGTTTTGCCCGGTTTTCCTATCAAAATGTGGGATCCTCAATTCTCTTTCCTTGGAAACGCAGTTGACTCGAGCGTTGGTTTTTCAAGATCGTTTGAAGTCAGTGCTGACGGTAACACCATTTACTGGGCAGGCTACACAAACCATGCTATCTTGAAATACACAAGAAGCGACGAGTTTTCACCTTTTGCTGTTACTGATACTGTCCTTAAAGGCTTTGATTGCGAATCGTTCGTATGGCATCCAAGAAACACTAACTTACTCTATGCTTCTTCAGGTTCCAACAACGACCTTCCTAACAGGTACCCTGATTATGCAACATACTGGACAAACAAAACCTGGTACGGTTGGGATCATGTAACCAACGAAATAAAAGACAGTATTACATGGCACGATTACTTCGAGGGTGCTGATGCAAGACCTCGCGGTATCGCTTTCACACCATCAGGTGACACTGCTTATGTAATTGCTTTTGGTTCTGCAAGCTATCCACCGGTTGAAAGATTCGTAAGACCTGCTTCATCTGTTAAAGACTTAGGCATGACTGCAACCGACTATCAGCTTTTCCAGAACTATCCTAACCCGTTCAACCCGACCACTGAGATCAAATTCTCTTTGAAATCAGCCGGTTTCACGACCTTGAAGGTTTATGATGTTCTTGGTAAAGAAGTTGCTACACTCGTAAGCGAGAACTTGGGACAGGGTGTTTATTCTTACACCTTTGATGCTTCTAAGCTTGCTTCAGGTACTTACATCTACGAAGTTGTTTCTGACGGTGTAAGACTTACCAACAAAATGCTTCTGATGAAGTAATTCATTCAGAGAGCGAGTGAAGACTAAGTAGCAAGTGAAAATATTTGAACTAAAAGTTATTTTAACCGGAAGTTCAGCTGTTAGCACAAAACACTTATAGAGAACTGGGCTGCTTGAGAAATAGCAGCCCTTTTCTTTCATAAAACCTTTCGAACCTGATGAGGGATCTTTCAGGTTAATGAACGAGATTCAGTTAAATACAGACAGACGACATTGAAAATTATACTTCCTCTTATTCGCACCATTGCGCTTTCCTTATTATTTATTTACACAATCAACTCTCAATCAACCGGCAACATTCGCGGTACTGTAACCGATTCTACGACAGGTGAAATTATTCCTTATGCGAATGTTGTGGTTAAAGGGGGAAAGCAAGGTTCTTCAACCAACAGTTCAGGATATTATTTTATTTCTTCAGTGCCGGTGGGTGAGCGCATTATAATTTTTTCGTGTATTGGGTATATTACAAGAGAAGTTTCAATAATTGTAAAGGGGGGTGTGATTAATGATCTTAACCTTCAACTGACAAAAAAGGCTGTTGATTTTTCAGAAGTTACTATAGTCGGGGATAGAAACGCAAGGGAAAATGAGACAGACCTCGGTCTTGAAAAAATTTCTATTAAAGATATTGAATTGCAGCCCGTTGGTGCGGAGTTGGATATCTTCCGGGTTATCCAAAACAATCCGGGGGTAAATACGACCGGAGATGCAACGGCAAAATATTATGTAAGAGGAGGCGGGAGCGATCAGAATTTGGTTTTGTTAAACGGTGCCACTGTGTATAATCCGTTTCATGCACTTGGTATTTTCAGTGTTATAGATCCCGAAACTATTTCGTCTTTAGAGTTTTATAAGGGTGGTTTTACCCCTGCATTGGGTGACCGGCTTTCTTCTATACTAAATATAATTACGCGTGATGGAAACAAAAATTTTTATCAGGGAACGGTTCAGGCGGGGCTTCTTTCCGGTAAGGTTGCTGCGGAGGGGCCCATTCCCGGCGGTTCGTTTCTTCTTACCGGAAGAAAAAGTTACTATGGCGACATTCTAAAAAAGTATATAAACGAGAAAGAGACCCCTTTCAATTTCTATGATTTTTCGCTGAAAGTTAACTTTTCCGACCCATCGATTGACCAAAACAGCAAGTTCGTTGCTCACACTTTTTTAAGCAGTGACCAGGTGGTAAATAACGATCCGCTGTTGGAAGATTACCACATTAAGAACAACATAATCGGAGCAAAATGGAGCAAAATCTGGAACGGGTCACCTTTGGTTTCTGACCTGAACCTCTCTTATTCATACTACGAAGCAAGTGTTGAACCGAACCTTTCAGGCTCGAAACCGCGCGAAAATAAGGTGAAAGATTTTACGATCAACGCCGATCTTGCCTACATCTACGACAGCAAGGATCAACTTTTGTTTGGGTTTCAAAACAAAAATATAACAACACAGCTTAAGCAAAAGAACCAATTAAACCGTGAAATTGATTACAGTGTAAGTAAGTCAGCGTTGGCAGCTTATATAAATTATAAGTTTTTCCGGTGGGATGATGTTGGTTTGGATATTGGAGTTCGGTTCAATTTTCTTTCTATGGCAGAAAAGCGCCCGTTTTTGTTTGAGCCAAGGGTTTCGCTGACCTGGTTGATTAATCGTCTTCTTATTTTTAAGTTTGCCTTCGGCAGATATTCGCAGGATATGGTGGCTCTTACGAATGAAGACGAGCTAATCTCCGTGTTTGAGCCTTGGATTATTGTGCCGGAGCATGTTACTGCGGCAGAGGCAACTCACTTCATCGTCGGCTTCACTTCATGGTTTACTGACAAAGTTGTGTTGGAAGTGGAGGCTTATTACAAATTAATGGATAACCTTCTGGAGGTTAACGATCAGAAATTTACTTCTGTCCAGTTCGATTTTAAAAATATTAACGGAAGTTCTTACGGAATTGAATCTGCTCTAAAGTTTGATGGTTCCGTGTTTTACTCAAAAATTTCTTACGCTTTGGGTTGGGCTGAAAAATATGCAAAAAACTTAACTTACGCCCCGAGATACGATGTGCGGCACTCAATCAATATTCTGGCGGGGATTAACCCCGGAGCTAACTGGCAGTTCACTGCAAATTGGGTGGTTGCCTCCGGTATGCCTTTCACACCGATTACTGGTTTCTTCAATAAATTGATGTTAGACGGGAATATTCCGATTAATATTCTTAACAACTATGAGCCGGAATTTCTCTACGACACAAAAAACTCTGCACGATTGCCATATTATCACAGGCTTGATCTTTCAATAACAAAAAAGTTTTCAACCGCTATTGCAGATTTTACTCTCGGAGCAAGTGTGCTGAATGTTTACAACAGAGAAAATATCTACTATTTTGATAAGAAAACAGGAAAGAGGATTAACCAACTCCCGATTTTCCCTGCATTTTTCGTGAAAGCGGAGTTTTAAGATGAAAATTAAAAACTTCAGTTATGCCACATTGTTGTTCAAACACCGCCGGAAAAAAGGCCTGATGATCAATCCAAAACACAGCCTTAAAAATGCAATTCTTGTGAGTTTGTTCTTACTGTTTGCACTAAACTTTTCTGCCTGCGATAACGGTTTTTCGCCCCGTGCGGAGTTTAAGCCCGGATTTGTGCTGTTTGCAATAACAGAGGGGCAGGAAATAGGCTACACATTCGTACCCAAGGTTTATCTCGCAAAAGTTTACGACGCACCCGGAACAGACCCTTACCTAAATACAGAAGACCCGGAGGTAATGGGTGCACAAATTTACATTAAATTCAGAGGGGATGAGTACAAACTGAAAGATACTCTTGTAAACAGAAAAGACTCATCGCACTATTCGGGAAAACAGCGTTATTATTACGGAGCACCACTTCCGGTTTACGCCAACGATTCACTCTCCATTGTTGCACGAATGCCAAACGGTACTGTTCTGTCATCGGGCACGAAAGTACCTCAATATTTGGATTATGAATCCTCAATCCCTTTTCCGAGGGGTTTCACCACGGATGTTGATGTCTTCAAATTCGGAAAGAACTGGGAGTTTTACTGGCGCTCGAAAGAGATAGACCTTTGTTTTCCAAAAATGACGATCTATTACACACAACTGATTAACAACCGGGAAGTTGCAAAAACTATTGAAGTGCCGCTTAGGGTAATCGACAGAAACGGTGTTCCGACACCTCTTTATCCTGTAGCAAACCGAGACGATAAAATTTCTTACGAACTTGCTTCGTTTGATTGGGCTATGAATAAAATTTCCGAGGGCGTTGCCGAAAAATCTGACTTCAGGATTCTCCATGTAATTTTTACGGTAACGGAATACGACGCTCCACTTTCGTTTTATTATTCATCAGTGAACGGATTTCTGGATAACTTTTCTCTCCGTTTGGATGAGCCCGTTTTCACAAACATAAACGGTGGCTATGGTTTGTTTGGGTCATACTTTACAACAAAACATCAGGAAGAGTTTGACCAAAGGTATGTTCAAAAGTTCGGTTACCGGATAAAATAACAGCGAAAAGATGCCTCCAACCTTTACTCAACCGGTTTGCTGAAACTTGGGTTTTTGCTTTGCAGTCGCGTTCATCGATGATTTTCCCTTATTACCTTTACTCAACCCGTTTCCTGAACCTTAGAATACTGATTGTAAGAATTACAACCCCAATGATCAGAAGTGCCAAACCATCCTGAAAATGTTCGTGAAAACCACTTCCTTTTAGTATAACACCCCGAACAATTATCAGATAATATTTCAACGGCACAATGGTGCTGATTTTCTGAAAAATAACGGGCATATTTTCCACCTGAAAAGCAAAACCTGAAAGGAAAATCAACGGCAGCATTACCACAAAGATTGCAAGCATCATCGCCTGCTGTTGTGTCTTCGAGAAAGTGGAGACTAACAACCCAAGCCCTAAAGTTGAGAGAATATAAAAGAACGAAGAAACCAATAACACGGTTACATTCCCCTTAACCGCAATTCCAAAAATTATGTTCATTGAAGCCAAAACAATCAGAACAGCAATAAAACCGAGAATTGCGAAAGGCACCAATTTCCCAACAATCAACTGCCACGGTTTTATCGGTGTTACAATCAGTTGCTCAAAGGTTCCGATTTCTCTCTCTTTAACAATTGCCAAAGAGGTGAGAATCAATGTAACAACGCTGAGCAACAGCCCCACAATCGCCGGTACCATAAAAATTTTCGATTCAAGCCCCGGGTTATACCAAACACGGCTTTGCGCAGAAATCTGCCCCGCGGGGATTCGCTTAATCCCCATCATTTCAATTTTTGATTTTACCACTTCTTCCGAAAAGTTAATGATAACCTTGGAAACATAACCCGAAGAAATCGAGGCACTGTTACCGTCACTTCCGTTGAAGATAGCCTGAAGTGTCGCAGTGTTACCGCGCTTAATATCTTTCTCAAAATCCTTTGGGATTATCAGCGCAGTCATCACGCCGCCATTATCCATTGCCTTATATACTTCGTCATACGAATCATAAAACGCATCCATCGAAAAATAGGTTGAGCCGTTAAATTTTTCGATTAATTTTCTGCTGGTTTCCGACCTGTCATTATCCAGAACAACAGTGTGCACAACATTAATATCCAAGGTTGCTGCATACCCGAGCAGGATCAGCTGAATCATCGGGGAAACCACAATCATAACCACCATCCGGGGGTCCCGCCAGAACTGCTTAAATTCTTTTATAATAAACCGGATAATCGTGTTCATTTTAAGTTTTCCTCTCTTTCCTGAAAGCGATAGCAAGGCTTAACAGAATCGTAATTGCTGAGAAAATCAAAAGATAATAAACCTGCGAGCTGTAGGTTTCGAACCCCGTTCCCCGAAGAATTATTGCACGAATAATCTTGTTAAAAAACTTTGCCGGTGTAAGGTTCGTGAAAATTTGAATTATCATAGGCATGCTTTCCACCTGGAAGATAAAGTCGGAAAGCACCAAAGAGGGCAACATCGAAACAAATGCTCCGAAAGTAAATGCTACCTGCGTTGAAGGGGAAATAACCGACACTAAATAACCCAACGAAGTTGCCGCCAACAAAAAGATAAAAATTGCGTAAATCAGGTCAAAATAACTTCCCTGCACTTCAACACCGAACAGGAAATAGCCCACAACTAAGATCATCGCTGCGTTGATGTACGCAATAATAAGATAGGGGAAAATTTTGCCGAGCAACATAGAAAGATTTGAAACCGGGGATACCTTAATTTGCTCAATCGTGTTGTTTTCGTTCTCTTTAACTAATGAAAGTGAAACACTGATAACCGAAGTGATGGTTAAAATCATCGTAATAAGCCCCGGAATAAAAAATAAAGAGCTTTTCAACTCGGGGTTATACATAATTTTGGGTGAAATATTAACCGGTGGGCTGATTTTCATCCCTAATTTGGAAAGTTTTTCTTTCTGAAGTTTTCCGTTAAACGAGTTAATTGCAGCGTCCAAATAATTAGAGATAATTTTAGCCGAGTTTGCGTCAACCCCATCCACCAAATATTGAATTGTAGCCGTTTCGTTCCTTTCTAAGAAATCTTCAAAGTCTTTCGGTATGGTAATAACAGCGTGCACTTCTTTCGAATCAAGCAGTTTCCTTATTTCGTCACTGCTTTGAATGTAAACAGGGTCGGTAAAATAGTCCGTTGCTGTCGTTTCAGAAATTAACTTTCGGCTTGAAACCGATTTATCCAAATCGAGTATAGCTAATTTGATATTTTTAACATCAAAATTAACTGCATACCCGAAAAATGCAAGCATTAAAACCGGGAATAACACTAAGATCAGCAGGAATCTTCTATCCCGTAAAAGGTGCTTAAATTCTTTTATTGCAACTGTAACCATCGTTGAAAACATCTCAGTAAATCCCTTCAATCAGATTGATAAAAACATCCTCAAGAGTTGGGTGCGGTTGCTCGGGAAGCGCATATTTGCTTTTCAACTGCGTTGGTGAACCTTCCGCAATAATTTTTCCGGCGTTAATCAGAATAATATTTGCGCAATATTCCGCCTCTTCCAAATAGTGGGTTGTAACCAGAACCGTTGTCCCTTCTTCAGCAATTTGATTGATCAGCTCCCAAAAGGCACGCCTCGAAACGGGATCAACACCGCTTGTGGGTTCATCCAAAAAGACAATTCCGGGTTTATGAATAACTGCAGTTGCAAGAGCTAATCTCTGTTTTATTCCGCCGGGCAGGCTTCCCGTCAGTATTTTTTCTTTCCCCTCCAACCACGAAACTTTCAGTGCCCGGGCTTTTCGCTCGGTTAATTCTTTCCTTCGCAGCCCATAAATACCACCGAAGAAATTGATGTTTTCTTCAACCGTAAGGTCGTTGTACAGGCTGAATTTTTGGGACATGTAGCCGATTTGATTTTTCACTTTCTCAGGTTCTTTAGTAATGCTGTACCCACCCACTAAGGCGTCGCCCGAAGTGGGTTCAAGCATTCCGCACAACATTTTTATTGTGGTTGATTTTCCGGCGCCGTTTGCTCCAAGAAAACCGAAAACTGTGCCGGGCGGGATCGAAAAAGAAACATTATCAACGGAGACAAAGTCCCCGAATTTTTTTGTAAGTCCTTTTACTTCAATTGCATACATATTAGTAAAGTTTTTTTCCGATTGCTCTTAAAAGTTCAAAATTAGAGAGCGAAAGCTTAATTTTTGCCAGTTGAACATTGGTTTTAGCGTTAAACAGAATTGTATCGGCATCCATAAGGTCAGTTGCGGTTGCAACACCTCCTTTGAAATTTTCGGAAGTGAATCTGTAATTTTCGTTTGCCTGATTCAGGGTAACGGAAAGATTTTCCAACTGCTCTTTTGCGTTTTCTAAGTTGTTGATACATCTGTAAACCTCGTTGGAAACTGCGTCAACAAGCAACGATTTTGTTGCAGAAAGCCCGTTAATGGTCTCAATTGTTTGGTCAACCTTTGCTGAAGTGCTCCCCCAATCCCAAATCGACCATTGCATAATCAACGAGAGGTCCCAAGTAGCCTTAAATTCATCTTTCATCGGGAAGATTCTTTGATTAGGGTTAGAGTAATAGATATTGGTGCTCAGAAATACCTCGGGATAGTAGGCCGATTTAGTAGCATCTAAATTCTTTTTAAGTGCTTCTTTTTTCAGATCAAGCTCTGCAAATTCGTTCCGCGAAATAAGTGCTGTGTTAACCGCCTCATCGAAAGAGGGGATAGAGCCGGGCTGATCCAAAACAGGTTCTGCAATTTCAAGCGGTGCGGTTACGCTTCTTCCCATCAGCATGTTAAGGGCGCCCTTTGCGGTTTTTTGCGCGGTGGCGAGGTCAATTTTCTTTGAAGTTACAGTTGATATCTGCACTTCGATTTTTAAAAGATCGTTTTTGGTAACCAAGCCGTGATCGAAAAGTTGTTTTGCGTCTGCCAGTCTTTTATTCAGCAGAGCAAGGTTCTCATCAATAATCTTAATCTGTTCGTTAACAGCTGCGAGGCTGAACCATGCGTTTACAATTTTCATAGCCTCTTCGTTCTTTTTCACATCCAGATTAGCCTGATTTGCAGAGATGTTAAATTCAGCAGCTTCTTCGGCATTGGAGATTTTTCCGCCCAAAAAAATCGGTTGTGTTACATTCAATTTCAGTTGATAACTGTTAAACAGAGGCTCTTGAATTGTAATCGGGTTCGGAAACATCGGAACCTTAATTTCAGAATTTGGTATTTCACTAAGTCGGGTGTAAGAAGCAGAAAGCAGCCCTTTCGGCAGCTTTGAAGCCGAAACTTCTTTCAGCCTGGATTTACTTTTTTCGATCTCGGAATTTCCTATCATCAAAGTTTTGCTATTTGCGATTCCTTCAGAAATACACTCTTGCAGGGTCATGCGTTGCGAATAGACCTGACCGGTTGCAAGGAAGAATGTGAAAACCGTTAGGAATGATAAGATGCGTTTCATTTCAATTTCCTGTAGTTTGGGTAACTATGTGTATGAAAATATTTTCTAAAGAAGGGGCTTTAACCCTTTTTTCAATAATTTCTAATCCGTGTTTCTTTAATGTTTCGGCGACAATTTTGAACGCCTCTTCGGGGTCTTTCGTCAGTATGTTAAGCCTGTCTCCGAAAGCCTGCGGCTCAAAATTTGTGTTATTTTTAATCACTTTTTCAGACTCCCGAATTTTCGGTGTAAAAACTTCGAGCACCACCATATCCGTTGAGTTTATTACCTCTTTTGGTTCACCCAAAGCGATTATTTTCCCGTCGTTCATTAAACCGATTCTCGAACACCTTTCGGCTTCATCAAGATATGGTGTGGTAAGCAGGATAGTCATCCCTTCTTTATTAAGCGAAGAGATAATCTTCCAGAAGTCGCGTCTTGAAACAGGGTCAACTCCTGTCGTTGGTTCATCCAGAATCAGCAGTTTTGGTTTGTGAATGAGCGAGCAGGCCAGAGCCAGTTTTTGCTTCATACCACCGGAAAGCTTTTCGGCGGCGCGCTTTCTGAAGTTCGCAAGCCTCATCATCTCCAACAGATAATCCCTTCGCTCCTTAAAATCTTTCACTTTGTGTATTTTGGCGAAAAAAGCGATGTTTTCATCCACTGAAAGATCACCATAAAGAGAAAATTTCTGGGAAAGATAGCCGATGAAGTGCTGAGCCACTCGCCGCTCTTTCACAGTGTCCTTTCCAAAAATTGCAGCAGAACCGGAATTTGGGTGAAGCAACCCGCAAAGCACCCTGATCGAAGTCGTTTTTCCGGCACCATCGGGACCTACCAGCCCAAACATTTCACCCTCTTCAATTTCTAAAGAGATGTTTTTCACTGCTTCCACCTCGTCGTAGTTTTTTACGAGGTTTTTAATCGAAATGGCTTTTGGTCTTTCCGGATTGTTCATCATTTATTTAATTTTATGGAAGCATCTGCCGGCATTCCGTCTTTAAGTTCGTTGTTTGTGTTTTTCACCCTTATCTTCACTTCATAAACCAGCCTTGTTCTTTCATCCGATGTTTGTATGTTTTTCGGAGTGAAAGATGCTTCAGGAGAAATGAAGGTTATTTTGCCGGGGTATGTTTTGCCCGGATATGAATCGATCGTAATATTTGCCTCTTGCCCAACCTTTATCTTGCCCAAATCTTTTTCACCGACATAAACCACCAAATCCAGCTCGTCTGTAGCTGCGATTTTGGCAAGCGAGGTAAGCGCCCCTGCAGTTTCACCCTTGCGGATGTGCTTTTTAACTATCCTGCCTGTGATGGGGGAAACTATGTAACATTTCTGTATCGAGTTTTTAATAACTTCAATACCTGCTTCAGCTTCTTTTTTTCTGGCAGCGGCTGTTTGCAGTTCTTCGGGACGCACGATAGTTTTAACCTTAGCGAGATTTTCCTTCGCCGCTTCCAGCTGTGACTTGATAACTTTAACACGGGTTTCCGCATCGTCGTACTGTTTTTTGGTAAAGGTGCCTTTGTCATAAAGTGAGGCAACTCTTGCGAAATCAGTTTCCGCTGCCGAAAGATTGGTTTCGAGCTGGTTCACCATTTCCTGCGCCTGGTTAATATCTTCTTTTCTTGCACCGTTGCGAAGCAGCGAGTATTGCGCATCCAGCACACCAATTCCGGCGTACGCCTTATTCAACTGAAGAAGAAGGTTCGAGTCGTCAATCTTAACGAGTGTATCATTTTCTTTCACCTCATCCCCTTCTTCGTAGGGAAACTCGGTTATAAGCCCGGGCAGTTGTGAGCTAACGGTAACGCTGATTGCTTCAAGATTACCTGACAATTTGATCTGAGTGGGGTCTTCTTCCTCGGAACAACCTGAGTAAAGAAGTACCGAAAAAACCACCAAAGGGATGAAAATATTATATTTTTTCATCGTATAATGCTCCAAAATATAGGTTAGAAAACTCTTCTCTACCTTTATCGGTGAGGATTGAACTTGTAATAAATTTGTAAAACTCGGCGAGGGACTCTTTGAAGGTTAGCCCCTGGCTGTTCAGGAACTCGCTGTTGAGTATTTCTTTAAGCCCGCCGATAAAAACAGAAAGTAAAATCGGGACTTTGAAGTGTTTTACATATCCCTCCTTAATTCCGGCAGAGTAAATTTCTGTAAGCACATTGCTAATCATATTATTTCTGAAGTGTTCAAATTTCTTCCAAAGCTCCGGCATGTCATTTTGAAGATCTGCGAGGAACGCATTGGAAATCCTTGCGGTTTGCCGTATCATCCTGTTGAGAATTAATACTAATTTTACAACAGATGAACTATCCTCCTGAAGTGTAGCAAAAATAAAATCACGGGAATCGTAAAGAAACCTGTGGAACGCAAGCTCCAACAGTTCTTCTTTCGATTTGAAGTGCTTGTAGATCGTTTTTTTGCTGATTTTCATGCCTGCGGCAATGTCGTCAACCTTAACATTTGAGAAACCTGTTTCTAAAAACAGTTGTTGGGCGAAGTTGATTATGTCGTCTTTTTGTTGATTCATTTTTTTTAAGTCGGAAACTAAATTTATAGATAACGGTTTCAAAAATAATGTACGGAAACTTAAAAAGCAAATTTAAGTTTCCATTTTGTGAAAATATTTTAAAATAAAATTACTTTCAGATAGAAAAGGGGTGAAAAAGCGTTAAATTTGCATATACTATTCATAAATTATTTTTATTAAAGCCTCTTATTATTAATTCGAAAACCATTTGGAACTTTCATACCACAGAAAAGGAATATTAACCGTTGTAGTTGCTGCATTGTTGTGGAGCACGGGCGGGCTGTTCATTAAACTTGTTTCTCTTAATTCTCTTCAGCTTTCGTTTTTCCGATCGTTGTTCGCCGGTTTGGTGATTTTAATAATGTTCAGGAAAGAAGCGTTGAAGTTCAACAAATGGTCGTTACTAACAGGGTTGTGCTATGCCGGGGTTCTGATCTTTTTTGTTGTAGCAACCAAATTAACCACAGCAGCTAACGCAATTTTTCTGCAATATACAGCACCGATTTATGTGCTCATCCTTGAGCCAATATTGCTAAAAACAAAGTTTGAGCGGATAAATTTGGTTACGATAATTTTCACTTTTCTGGGTATGGCGCTCTTTTTCGTCGGTAAACTCTCAGCGGGGGATTTGCAGGGAAACGGTTTTGCGCTTATATCAGGCATTTGCCTTACTTTTATGTTTCTCGGGATGAGGAAATCGGGTGAAGAGTACAAATTCAGCACGATATTTTACGGCAACCTTTTTGTGGTCATTGCTGTTTCTTTCTCGCTAATCGGCTTGGAATCTTTTCCCCTGAACGATCTTTTGATGGTGGGTTACCTTGGGATATTCCAGATAGGAATTGCATATGTAATATTCAGTTACGGTATTAACCGGGTTGAAGCAATAGAAGCCTCTCTTTTAGCGATGATAGAACCCGTTCTTAACCCGGTGTGGGTTTTCATCGGGTATGGTGAAGAGCCATCATTCTGGGCAATCGTCGGCGGGGCAGTAATAATTGCCGCAATTGCGTTCAGAACTATAATGGTGGAAAAAAGAAGAAGGCGGAAACCGCTACCGGTATAATTAGTTTCCTTTATTATTCTGTGTACTTATTATATCATCGGCGAAGTGGTTTTACTTCCTGATATCCGGGGTTAAAAGAGTAGTTCGCCAAAATATTTTCCATGTTCATCAGTCAGATAAGCAGCGTTAAAAAAGGGAGATTCTACCCAAGCTTTTTTATTTATCAACCGATCAGTTGAGTGGTTCGCCAGTCATTACGGTGCCAACCTTTCAATTCTCCAGCCGCTGCCATGTTTTTTGTAAACAATTCTGTCGTGAAGGCGGTTTTGCCTCCCTTGCCAAAACTCAACTGAATTTGGCACCACCCTGAAGCCTCCCCAAAAAGGCGGGAGTGGCACCACTTCACCCGGATATTTCTCTTTATATTCGGCGAAACTTTTCTCTAAGAAAGCGCGGTCTGCAATTACTTTGCTTTGTGGTGAAGCCCAGGCGCCAATTCTTGAATCATGCGGTCGTGAGTTAAAATATGCGGCAGATTCCTCGCGTGAAATTTTTTCGGCAATACCGTTAACCCGCACCTGCCGTTCGAGGTCTAACCAAAGGAACAGCAGGGCAACATTTGGGTTATCACTAATATCCAATCCCTTCTCACTTTCGTAGTTTGTAAAGAAAACAAACCCGGTGGGGTCAAGCCTTTTCAGCAGCACAGTTCTTGAAGAAGGCACACCCAACCCGGAAACGGTTGAAAGCACCATTGCGTTAGGTTCAAGTATTTGAGAATCAAGTGCATTTTGAAACCAAATCTCGAACTGTTTCATCGGATCTTGTGTTACCTGATTAATATCTAAAGAAGCGGACTGATAATTTCTTCTTAAAGCCGCCAATTGTTCGTTATGTGCTCTGTCCATTTCGTAAGTTCCGTTGATTTAGTTACATTTAAGGTTTAAATTCTGCTACTTAATTGAGAGGGCAAAATACAATTAATAGCAAGGATACAAGAAAGATCATTTAAAAAATAATAAGAGAATTTTAAATATCATGAGTGAAAACGGTTCACCCAAAGATAAAGAACAATTTATCGAGGAGTTTGGTGCGAACAGTTGGTTCGTAGAATATCTTTTTGAGGAATATAAAGACAATCCTGCTGCCGTTCCTGAGCAGTGGAAAAAATATTTTTCCGGCGAATCGGGCGAAGGTCAAACCACCGCTGCAGCTCTAAGCGCCGCTGCCGTTCTGAATGCAGGAAGTGCAGCCGCCGTAAGGTCGTTCCCGATGCCACAGCCACTACCCGGTGACAGCACACGCGTGCTTGCAGGCGGTGCGGCTAAAATTATCCAAAATATGGAAAGCTCGCTGAGTATCCCTACCGCCACTTCCGTTAGAACGATTGCCGTAAAAATCTTAGAAGAGAACCGTTTGTTGATAAACTCGTTCCGTGCCCGTGAAAAATTGGGCAAGGTCAGCTTCACGCACATAATTGGCTGGGCGATTGTTCAGGCGACGAAAAAATATCCAGTGATGAACAATGCCTACTCAGAGAAAGGCGGCAAACCAATTTTGATTACGCGGGAACACATAAATCTGGGGCTGGCAATCGATATTCAGAGAAGAGACGGAAGCCGAAATCTGATGGTTCCGAACATTAAAGCTGCTGATAAAATGGGGTTCAAAGAGTTTCTGGATGCCTACGAAGACTTGGTGAAAAGAAGCCGTCTTGGGCAGATTGACCCTTCTGAATTTGTAGGCACAACAATCACGCTTACAAACCCGGGCACGCTCGGCACAATTTCATCCAATCCGCGCCTTATGGTCGGGCAGGGCACAATTGTTGCTACAGGGGCTATTCAGTACCCGGCGCAGTTTGTAGCCATGTCACCTGAGGCGGTTTCAAATCTTGGGTTGAGCAAGGTTATGACGATCACCAGCACTTACGACCACAGAATTATTCAGGGGGCGGAATCCGGTTTATTCCTCGGTGAAATCAGCGCTATGCTGATGGGGGAAAACGACTTTTACGAGGGGCTTTTTGACAGCCTCGGCATCCCTCAGATACCGCATAAATGGCAGAAAGATAATGTTCCGGCGTTTAACGAAACGGTTGTTGGCTACGAAGAAATTGCAAAACAGGGGCGGGTACGCCAGATGATTAACATGTTCCGCGTAAGGGGGCACCTGATTGCTACAACCGACCCGCTTGGCAACAATAACATCTATCACAAAGAGCTTGACCCGCAGTTCCATGAATTGACCGTTTGGGATTACGACCGCCTCTTCCTTACTCACGATTTTGGCGGCGTTAAAACGGCAACACTTCGGCAAATCTTAGATAAACTTCAGAACACCTATTGTAAAAATATCGGCGCTGAATATATGCACATCCAGTCGAGCGACGAGAAAACATGGCTGCAAAATAAGATGGAACCGGAGGAAAATAAGCCCAACTTTGACCATGCAACCAAAAAGCAAATTCTGAACAAACTTATTGAAGCCGAAAATTTTGAGCATTTTATACATACACGGTTCATTGGGCACAAACGGTTTTCACTCGAAGGGCTTGAGGCTACCATTCCTGCGCTTGACTATCTGCTTACAATTGCTGCGGATAACAATGTCCGGGAAATCGTTCTCGGTATGGCTCACAGAGGGCGCCTGAATGTTTTGACCAATATTGTCGGGAAATCGTATGAGTCGATTCTTGCAGAATTTGAAGATATAGTTGACCCCGAATCCACCGCCGGCTCCGGTGATGTAAAATACCATCTTGGAGCAACCAACAAAGTTAAAACCCGTTTCCGGAGGGAAATTGGGGTTTCTATTGCCTCGAATCCAAGCCACTTGGAGTGGGTGAACCCCGTTGTTGAAGGGATTGTACGCTCGAAACAAACCAGAGCAAACGATACCGACAGGCGCCACATCATTCCTGTTCTGTTGCACGGCGATTCCGCCTTTGCGGGTCAGGGAGTGGTTGCCGAAACCATCAACCTTTCGCAACTGGCGGGCTATAAAACGGGCGGCACAATTCACATTGTTACAAATAACCAGATTGGGTTCACCACAACGCCCGAGGAGGCGCGGTCGTCGGTTTACGCAACGGATGTGGCGCGGATTGTTCAGGCGCCCGTGTTCCATGTCAACGGTGACGACCCCGAATCGGTGCTTCATTGCATTAAGATTGCATTCGAATACCGGCAGAAATTCAAAAAAGATGTGGTGGTTGATATTGTCGGATACCGCCGACACGGGCATAACGAAGGCGACGACCCCGGCTACACACAGCCAATTCTTTACGCAAAAATAAAACAGCATGAATCTGTAACCAAAATTTACGCGCAAAAGCTTGTTAATGAGACAACCATAACCTCCGAAGACGCCGAAAATATGCGCAAGGCATACATTCAGAAACTGGAAGATGCCCTTCAGGTGGTTGTGAATATCAAAAATAAATTTTCAGGCGATATTTTGTTCGATGTGAACAAAGAAGCCGAGGAAGAAGAAAGGGAAGTGCATAACACCGCTGTTTCCGAAGAGGTGCTGAACGAAGTGCTGATAAAAGGAAGCACACTGCCCGAAGGATTTCATCTGCACCCAAAATTGGTGAAATTCTTGGAAAAAAGAAAGGAACTGGCGCTTTCCAAAGATGGGCTGGCTGACTGGGCAACCGCAGAATTTGCCGCTTTTGCTACACTTCTGAAGGAGAAAACTCCCGTCAGGCTCAGCGGGCAGGATTGTGTGCGGGGTACTTTCACGCAAAGGCACATGGCGTTTTCTGATGTTCAGGATGGGCACGAATATTTTCCGATTAACCACATCTATAACGACCAGGCAAAAGCTGAAATTCTGGACAGCAACCTCTCTGAAGCTGCCGTGCTTGGATTCGAATATGGCTACAGCACGGCTGACCCAAAAACCTTAGTGATTTGGGAGGCGCAGTTTGGTGATTTTGCAAACAGTGCGCAGGTGATAATCGATAATTTTATAGTTGCTTCGAAAGAGAAGTGGAACACTCCGAACAATGTGGTTCTGCTGCTGCCGCATGGGTTTGAAGGGCAGGGACCCGAGCACTCAAGCGCAAGACCCGAAAGGTACCTGATCCTTTGTGCTGAGGGTAATATGGAAGTGTGCCACCTTTCAGACCCCGCGAATTATTTCCATCTGCTGCGCAGACAGATGAAAAAGGATGAACAACGCCCCCTTTTAGTGATGACGCCGAAGAGCCTGCTGCGTTTGCCTGAAGCGCGCTCGCCGAAGCAACACTTCTTATCCGGAAGTTTCAGGGAGTTTATTGACGATGATTTTGTTGCAGACAGGAGCAATGTCAGAAAGATAATGCTGACCGCCGGAAAGATTTACTACGAGCTTGATAAATTCAGGAAAGAACACGGGTTCACCGATGTGGCGATTATCAGGGTTGAGCAATATTATCCCTTTGAATCTGAACTGCTGAAAGGAATCCTGGATAAATATCCCAATTTTAACGAGGTTTTCTGGGTGCAGGAAGAACCGCGGAACATGGGCGGCTGGACTTTCCTTAACCCAAGAATTGACGAGTTGCTGGAAGGTAAAACCAAAGTGGTTTATATCGGAAGACCCGCAAGTGCAAGTCCGGCGGTGGGCTCTTATAAACTTTCGAATATGCAACAGGATGCTATAATCCGTACAGCATTTACTATGCTGTAACGGGTGCTTAGGGGGAAGAAAGATTATCTTTTTGGATTCCGGAAATTTTCGTAATTTTCGGATTCAAATGCGGGCATAACTCAGTTGGTAGAGTGTCAGCTTCCCAAGCTGAATGTCGCGGGTTCGAATCCCGTTGCCCGCTCCAATATTTTTATTTATTTGGAAAATATTTTTTTTGTTGGCGTTAGCGGTTTGTTTTTTATTCGGGAAAGTGGTAAATTTACAGTCTGAAATTTTTGAAAAAGGGGGCGCTTAGCTCAGTTGGTTTAGAGCATCTGCCTTACAAGCAGAGGGTCCGGGGTTCGAATCCCTGAGCGCCCACAGGTTTGAAGCCTTTGCTGCTTTTTAAGTAACAAGGGCTTTCTTCATTTTAAATAGCTTTTCTTCAAGTTGAAAGGTTTTTCATTCTCGGGCAGGTTAAATTAACCTATTTGGTTCAGAGCATCCCGATACATCGGGAGGGTCCGGGGTTCGAATCCCTGAGCGCCCACGAAAGAAAGTCCTGTTATTTTTAACAGGGCTTTTTTGTTTTAAGGATACATAGTTTGGTTCAGAGCATCCCGATACATCGGGAGGGTCCGGGGTTCGAATCCCTGAGCGCCCACGAATCCAATGAGGCTGTTTTGATAATACATATCAAACAGCCTCTTTTTTGTTTTAAGGATACATAGTTTGGTTCAGAGCATCCCGATACATCGGGAGGGTCCGGGGTTCGAATCCCTGAGCGCCCACAGGTTTGAAGCCTTTGTTGCTTTTTAAGTAACAAGGGCTTTCTTCATTTTAAATAGCTTTTCTTCAAGTTGAAAGCTTTTTCATTCTTAGGCAAGTTTAATTAACATGTTTGGTTTAGACATTAGGTCAGGAAGTTGCTGTGCCAATTGAGGGTTATCAGGCAGCAGGCAGCTACTCCTTAGACTTCGGCGCAGGAAAATATAACCTGACATCAGGCGTATATTTTTACCGGCTGAAAAGTGAGGAAGTATCAATTACCAAAAAGATGCTGCTATTGAAATAGCTGAGAAAAGGAGAGAGCTAAAACAAAACAAAGCTGCTTTTGGAGTAACCATATTAATGATACAATTTTTAACGAAAGCACTGCTGTTTTTGAAGTAACTGTGAAAAGGAAGTGGTTTCCTAACAAATCACTTCCGTTTTAGGATTTAGGTTACTATATAGATGATTTTCAAACAGCATAATGAAATTGATGGATCAACCATGTTATGGATGCTATTTCAAAAAGAACAATGCTGCCTATGGATTCAGGTTGAAAAGGAGATAGTTACTCAAGAAATGAAATAAATTCTTTTATTTCAAAATTATTTGTTATTTTTGTATTAACACACCTGCCAAGCCTCTGCCGGTTTAATCGGTTATGCTCAAATTGGCAGGTTTTTTTTGTGGCTTGAAGAATATGCGAGGAGGAATGTAGGTGGTTAAATTTTTGTAAAAGCGGGGAAAATAGCGAAGATTATGTAAGCTATTCATGAAATTTAAGTGAATTTTTCTCTTTCCATTTATGATAAAAGCGGCTTCTTAGGAGATTAGATGTAGCTTTTATCAATAGTTACAAATAGCAGATTATTTAAAATGATGAAGGTTATTTAAAAACGAAAACCCGGCAGCGTAGATTAAGGAAAAACCTCAACCCAGAGACCACCGGGAATTTTGTGGTGCAAATATAATCAGAAAGAGGTAGTAGAACCATGTTTCAGAGCGAAATTTTTAAAATTGCTTTGGGATAATTTTTTTTAGGTTAAAATTAATTGCCTACTAAATATTCTTCCCACTCTACAACTAAACAACAGTGCAACCCTACAAGCAAAGAAAACAACAACCAAATTACCGAGGTGTCTTATTAGTAAAACTCCATAAATCTAATAACAGCAAAATCCCACAAGCAGTGAATCCCTCAACTTAATGGTTCCACAAACCTACAACTACTCCTAACAGCAAAATCCCACAAGCAATGAATCCCTCAACTTAATGGTTCCACAAACCTACAACTACTCCTAACAGCACAATCCCACAAGCAGTGAATCCCTCAACTTAATGGTTCCACAAACCTACAACTACTCCTAACAACACAATCCCACAAGCAGTGAATCCCTCAACTTAATGGGTACACAAACCTACAACTACTCCTCTCTAAAAAAAACACTTCTTCAGTTTATAATAAAAAAGCTGAGCCTCTGAGAAAATCTCAAAAGCTCAGCTTAATAAAATCCCTACTTTCGAAGTTGGAGGCTTAAAGAGTTTACATAGTGTTTGTGATTTAGTCAGGAAGTATAAGCTTCAACCTGAAATCCAAAACCTTAAACATAAAGTTTTAATGCTCTGCTTAAAAAACTGCAATCAACCCCACTTCGCCAACATCTCATTGGTAACGAACTGCAGTATTTTTTGCATTACTTTCGCCCGCCATTACTTTCGCCCGCCATTACTTTCGTCTCCAAGAACCCCACTTCTACTTCACTAACAGCATCTTTTTGGTGATGTTGATGTTTTTACCATCTGCCGTTGTTGCTGTGATGGTGTAGAAGTAAACACCGGAATTGTATGCCGAAGCGTTCCAGGTGACGGTGTAGTAACCCGAGCGAAGGGGTTTGTTAACCAACTCATCAACTTTTTCACCGAGGGTGTTGTAGATTGTCAGTTTAACATTGCTTTCCCACGGCAGTGCAAACATAATTTCAGTCGAGGGATTGAAAGGATTCGGGTAGTTTTGCTCTAACGCAAATTCTTTCGGCACGCCGGGTTGGTTACCTTCTTTTACAGAGGTTACCGAAGCAGCCGCAGCGTCACTCGGATCGGACATTGCTACATCGTTAGCCGCCAGTACTTTATAAGAAAGCTCACCGGTTATCGGGTTGTTATCTGTGTAAGATGTGGAGTTTGCACCCAAAACAGAATCGATAACCGCATAGTCATTATCACCTTGAGCACGCATAATATAGAACTTGTTTTCAAGGTTTGAGCGGTCAACCCAAGTTAAATCAACTTTGCCGTTTTGGTTAACAACAGCGCTCAGGTTGCTCGGTGCGAACAAACCGGTAGTAAAAATGCTCGAGGGGGATGGAGCACTGCTGCCGGCCTGATTAATCGCCACAACTCTCCAGTAATATTTTGTTTGTTCCGCCAGTGAATCGATGGTGTGATAGTTCTGTGTGATGGTGGAATCGTTAAACACCAAGTTGGAGAAAAGTGCATTTTTCGAAACTCTTAACCAGTATTTCTGAGCGTAAGAATCACCTTGCCAATCAACGGTTGGTTTCACGGAGATATTTTTGCTGTTATGCTCGGGGTAAACATTAACGGGCACAGCCGGGATAGCCAGCGCCGTAGTGAAACTCCGCACTTCGCTCCAATTGCTGAAACCGCCGCTATTTCCGCTGCGAACCCGCCAGAAATATTGAGTTAAGCCGTTAAGGGTATCCTGAACGGTGAAATTAACACCCGCAACCGCATTGTTTTCATAAGCAATAGTTGAAAAGGAATTGTCGGTTGCTACCTGAAGGTGGTATTTCGAAGCTCTTTCTCCCACTGTCCAACCAAGAGGAGCATTAACATCAACACCGGTTGCACCGTTGGCAGGTGTTGTCAGTGAAACCTGAGCCGGAACGGGGATAGCAATTCCCGAAACCACTAATGAAAACGGCTGCGAACCGTTAACCAAACCGCCTTTATGTGTAACGGTAATCGTGTAGTTACCCGCAGCAGGATTAGCAATTAAAATTTGTTCGGTGTTGTCCCGGTAGTTATCGCCTGTAGTTGCAGCTGCCGAAGGATCGAAAGGATCAAGAACCCAGGGATAGAATGTTCCGCCGGGTCCCGTGATTCGAAGATCGAGGTCATTTTTCAGCATAATATCCTGCGGGTTAAGTGAAACCGGGGGCGGTGTTCCTGCGGGGTCTGTCCAGTTTATAGTAGCCTTCAACGGTTCAGTTCCGTTTGACTGCACCTGATACTGAAACTGCCCTGCGTTATTAAGAACTTCTTCTTTAATCAGGGCGTCATTTCCCACATCTTTGTTCACTTTCATTAACAAAGCGGCGTTAAAAGTGTTCATCAACCCCCATCCGAAAACATAATCAGGTCCCGGATTTGCGCCCGCTTCATCTGCGGTATGAAAGATTAACGCCTTCAAAGTAGCCGCACGAAGTGGTGTGCTTCCGTGCAGTTGCTGCTGAAGCTGAAGGAGATCGCCCACAGAGCCGGCAACGCTCGGGGTTGCCATTGAGGTTCCCGAAATTGTTGCATAAGCAGTGTTCGACTCGTGAGAAGATGAGTAGAGGTTAACACCGTCAGCCACCACATCAGGTTTAATTCTGCCGTCGTCAGTGGGTCCCCAGCCGCTGAAAGAACTCATAACGACTGAAGAGGGGGAAGTCCATCCGTTAGGAATTCTGCTCACTGCACCGATTGTTAAAGTATTTTTAGCAATACCCACGCCGTCATTAATGCAATCGTAGCCGTCGTCACCGCCGTCCAAATCTCTGACGGTTGTTACCAAAGTTGTACTGTTGGGATACAGGTGGTGTGGCGTTCCGGGTGCGGGACCTTCGCCCCTGTCGTTACCGGCACTTTTAACCACGAGTAAGTTCGGTGCATTATTCAGCATGTTATCCCATGCCTGTGAAGTTTGTGAGTAGAAACCGAAACGGTAGTCTTCGGTCGGGCTTATATTTTCGTTGCCCATCCAGGTCCATTTGCTGTCGCCGTAATAGTCCCATCTCCACCCGACAATTTGCCCGTAACTGTGGCTTGAAACTCTCAACCCTGCAGCGGCAGCGGCAGTAATTTCAGAAAGATCATTTGATGAGGTATAGTAGTCAATATGGCCGTTAGGTGACATACCTTTAGCATTTGGCGAAACGCCGGAAGCGATAAGAGTACCGGCAGTGTGGGTAGCATGTTGGGTTTGAGCGCCGCCTCCATCTTTCGAAGTGGCTCTTCCGTCAAGCTCCTGATGTGTTGCTCTTGGGATACCGCCGGCTTCCCAAAGCCCGATGTTAGTACCTGAACCATCCAAAGAGAAAACACCGTATGAGTTGCCCACTTGCACTTTATCGGTAGCGATAGTTTTAGCGGAATTAACATTGTCAGTAATATGATAAACAGGAACCCCATCCTGTACGCCCTGAATTTCAATTACGGTGCCATCGGGGAATTCTTTTCTGATCGGAAGGTTCCACTTTACAGCGAGGGATTCGGCTTGTTGCCTTCCTGCCTGCCAAAGATCGTTTTGTTCTTTGGCGAAATTTTTCAGCCACTCTTTCTGTTCAGCATTTTGAGCAAAGAGAGGGACTGCAACAAAAATGAAGAAAAACAGACTGAAGATTTTTCTCATCAAAAAGCTCCGTTGAAGTAAAAATTAATTAGTTAAACTCAGGTTAAAATTACGAAAAACTAATCTGCAAATTTGTGTAAATTAATACCCCTGTGTGTTGGGACACACATTTGTTGAATAAATTTGCCCGTTGTGAGGCACGCCGGAGAAACTGCGGAAATGCCACTGAAATTGTGCACCCTTACCTGATTAAACGAATATAATTTGCAACATTGGTTGTGGTTGCAAGAATATCAGGAAAAAATGGTAAATTTTAATCAGGAATTGAAAATTTAGTGGAATTGAAGCACTTTTTTGCGATTTGCTCCTGTCGTAAATTACGATATGCTTTTAGCTTAATTTACAAATTGCTTCTCATTCAATTTACGATTTGCTTTTGACTTAAAACATGTTTGCTAAAAAATTTTTGAATCGCCTGCTTTTAATATTGGTTGGCTTGCGCTTTCGTAGCGGCGTTAGGTTTGCGGTTCGTTTACGGGAAAGCCCCTTTCGCTTTCTGCCGATGGTCATTTTGCCGTTAGCCGGTGTAGTTTTTTTACTGATAGCCGGTTGCATGGATGTAACTTCGCCCAAAGTTTTGCCTCCCGAACCGCCTTTTGTGACTGATACAGTAATCCGCGGTGCGGATCTTTCGATGTTACCGACAATAGAAGAATACGGAACTGTGTTTTACAACTTCGATTCGATCCCGGAGCGAATGACGCAAACATTGAGGAAAGCGGGGGTAAACACGGTGAGGTTGCGCCTCTGGAAAGACCCTATTGACGGCGAAAACGGGTTCGAACGGGTAAAGCAGTTCAGTGAAAGGCTTAAAAGGGAAGGGTTCAGGGTGATGATTTCAGTTCACTATTCGGATACCTGGGCTGACCCGGGTGCACAAAAAACGCCGGCTATATGGCAAAATCTTGGCTTCCGTGAATTGAGAGATTCGATGGCGCAATACACAAAAAAGATTGTAACCGCGATGAAACCTGAGTTCATTCAGATTGGTAACGAGATTAACAACGGGTTTCTTTACCCTACGGGCGGAAGATATGCCACCCCAAACCGCTTTATGGAACTTCTTTCTGTTGCGGCTGCTGCGGTGAGGGAAAGCTCAACACATACAAAGATAATAATTCATTTTGCAGGTTTGGAGGGGGCTGAGCAATTCTTCACTGAGCTGAAGGGGTTGGATTATGACATAATCGGGCTTTCGTATTATCCAATGTGGCACGGAAAAGATATTAACGGGATACACTTCACCATAAATCAACTGTACCTCAAGTTTCTGAAACCTGTTGCGATAGTGGAAACTTCGTATCCTTTCACTCTGGCGTGGCACGATTGGACGAACAACATTCTCGGCGGCGAAGAACAGTTGGTCGAGGGATACCCGGCTACTCCGGAGGGACAGTATAATTTTCTGCGTAAAATATTTGATGAAGTGCAGCCGAAGCAAGGTGGGGCGGGTGTGTGCTATTGGGGCGGCGAGTGGGTGGCTTATAAAGACACCACTTCGAAAACAGGCTCACCTTGTGAAAACCAGGCGTTTTACGATTTCAATTTTAAGGCTCTGCCCGTGATAAAAGCCTTTGAGAGAAGAGGGAAGTAACGGCTCCTGCCACAGAAAGTGTTGCCGAAGTTTGGATGATTTAAGCGTTTGAGAGAGGAAGCGAGTAACAGACTTAGCAACGGAAGGTTAGCCGGAGTTTGGGTGAGTGAAGGGTTAACAAAGTTTGAAATTTGCTTAATTTAACGAATTTTTTATATTGGTCTGATGTTATATATTCTACGATTAAATACTATTCTTTTTGAAAAAGCTCTATGTTCGTGTGAAGGACTCTATGGGCGTGCGTAAGGCTCTATATCCGTGCGTTGTAAATTTGGATAAAAAGAATTTAATAAATTTTTCAAATCAGCACTAACGGATTATCGGCACTAACGGATTATCAGCATTAACGGATTAAAACCAAAAGCTAACAGTGTAGAAATGCTAAACAAAACCTCCAAAAATAAAAAAGCGGAAATTTCAACTCCGGTTGGTGCTGAAACCTCAGAAAATAACAAAGCAGCAGCTTCTGTTCTAAGCGGTGGGGGAGCCCAACGCGGTGAAATCTCGCTCAGTTCGGAATTAGGCATTTTCGAGAACAAAGAACCTTTGTTTATAGAATCGGTGATTATTCACCGAAAAGAGATGAAGTTAGTGCGTGCTTTCGAAACCTCGTTTGGAAGATTCGTTGCGTTTACACGATTTTTCCCTGAGATCAGTTTTCGCACCGAATTAGGTGAAATAGTTAAAGGGGTGGGCGAATGCAGCCCGTTGCCACTTCCGTTTTATGATCAGCAGTGTGCAAGATCAACCGAAATTGGGCTGAAATATTTAACCGCTGCGCTAACGGGTAAGTCGTACGAAGAAGCCAATGGGGTTGCTGCATCCGGGCTTGAACCTGTTACCACCGTTCACTCTTTCATCGCAAAGTATGATAAATACATGGGTTACAGCATTTCACGGTGCGCTATGGAAGCTGCATATTGGGAAGCGGTTGCGCGCCTGTATGGGGTGCCTGTCCATAAATTGTGGGGCGGGGCAAGAAACTCTGTGCCGGCCGGAACAAGCATCGGGTTAGAACCAACCGTGGATGACCTGATGGCGAAAGTTAAAATTGCAGTGGAAGAAATGGGGGTGGCAAGAGTGAAAATTAAGATTAAACCGGGGAAAGATATTCAATTTTTGGAAGCGATTAGGAAAAAATACCCCGACATACCTCTTCAGGTTGACGCAAACGCCGCTTACAACATAAACAACCCAAGCGATGTTGCAAGGTTAAAGGAGTTGGATCGTTATAATTTACTTTTAATTGAGCAACCGGGCAGAAATGATGATTTTATCGACCATGCTGTGCAACTTTCGGGATTGAACACGCCAATCTGCTTAGATGAAAGCATTCATAATCTGCAGAACACCCGCCAGGCAATCGAGCTTTGGAAACAATATTCATCCGTGGAAAAACTGATAATTAACATTAAACCGCAGCGAGTCGGAGGATATTTAGAATCGATAAAAATCGCAGTTTTAGCAAACCAAAACAGGGTGAAATGCTGGTGTGGCGGTATGTTGGAAACTGCTTTGGGCAAAACTGCGAATGTCCATTTTTCGGCTCGTAAAGAAGTTAATCTGCCCGGCGATCATGTTGCACAGGGTGAATATTTTGTTGAAGATGTTGCTGTTTCACCTGAATATAAGTCGGGTACAATTAAAGTGCCTGAGGGCGCGGGTTGGGGAATCAACACTTCGTTTTAATAGTTTTGAACTTAATCGTAAGTTTTTTTATTCTTTTAATTGGCAGGCAGGTGCATCTTATCCCGATTCTTCCGGGCAACTTACCTTCACCGTAAGTTTTTTTATTCTTTTAATTGGCAAGGGTTAGTAACCGTAAATAAAAGTTAATAGATTGTTGATATTTACAACAGAACTTATCACAAAGGAGACAATATGAGCAGAAATTTCATCATTTTTTCGTTAGTTATTCTGTTTATGTTCAGTTTAAATTCTGCTGTTTCCGGCAGAAGTCCGCAAGCCCAACCGGGTGATTCTACAGGCACCGATCTGCTGCAAAAACTTGATTCAGTTCAGGTTGCGGATTCACTTCAAAGGATTAAACTTGAAAAGGAGATTGAGAAACTTAAATCCACCGATAATCTTAAAAAACAGGAACTTCTTTCAGAGTTAGAAGCCCTTAAAAAAGCGGAAGAGCAAAAGAGGCTCGCCAAAATCAGGCAGATTGATTCATTAAAACTGATTAATAAAGGCGTCCCCGTAGCACCCTTTGGTGATACAATTCTGGTCGTTTATGTCAATGCGGGGAATTTAACCGCAAAAGAAAGAGCCGACCTTAACATTCAGAGAATTAAAAAAGTTGCCGATGAATATTTTGTTACGATTGATTCTCTTAAAATTGTCCGGACTGAGTCAACCGTTGATCTACTTTACCACGATCTGATTGTTGCCAGCGTAACGGATAACGATGCCCTCTGGATGGGAATGAGCAAAATGGAACTGGCGGAGCTTTACCGTACAAGAATTGTTGCTTCAATTAATGCTTATAACGACTCGATCAGCTTTAAAACTTTAGCCGTTAAAACCGGGCTTGCTCTTTTGGTGTTAATAGGGCTTTTCTTAGTTGTTAAACTGATAAACAAAGGGTTTAACAGATATAAAAAGTTTGTTTCCGAAAAAAGTGAAAAATGGTTCAAGGGCATTAAAATGAAAGACTATGAATTCATCTCGCCCAAAAGACAGGAGGAGTATTTCTTCTTCTTTTCGAACCTCGTTCGGCTTTTTGTGATTGTGGTGGTTGTTTATCTTTCGTTGCCGTTGTTATTTTCAATTTTCCCATGGACAAAAAATATAGGTGTCTCTCTGATTGGTTTTGTTTGGGACCCTGTAAAGAAGATAGTTATGGCCTTGGTTAATTATCTCCCTAACTTCATCACTATTGTTGTCATTTTAACGGCGTTTTTCTATATCCACAAGTTTGTAAGGTATATAGCCGTTGAAATAGAAAACGGGAAATTGAAAGTATCCGGTTTCTATCCCGATTGGGCGATGCCGACTTATAACATCGTTCGTGTTATGATATTTGCTTTTGCGGTGATTGTCATTTTCCCTTATTTGCCCGGTTCAGATTCACCTGTGTTTCAGGGGGTTTCCGTCTTTCTTGGGTTTTTGTTCACTCTGTCTTCTGCAGGTTCCCTTTCAAACATAATTGCCGGCACAGTGCTTACATATATGCGTGCATATCAGATAGGTGATTTTGTGAAAATTGGGGATACCGTCGGGAATATTGTTGAAAAAACTTTGTTAGTTACCCGTGTTCGCACCAAATATAACGAGGTGATCACGATACCCAATTCAACAATTATGAACTCCAACACTGTTAATTATACTGCTGAAACAAGATCTTCCGGACTTATATTGAAAACCCATGTTACGATCGGATACGATGCCCCCTGGAAACAAGTGCATGAACTGTTGATTCAAGCAGCAGAACGGACAGAAAAGGTGCTTAAAGAACCAAAACCGTTTGTTTTGCAGGTTAGTTTAGATGATTTTTACATTAAATATGAACTTTGTTGTTTCACCCGGTTTGCTAACGACCAGGGAGAAATTTACTCAGTTTTGCACCAAAATATTCAGGATTGTTTCAACGAGGCGAAGGTAGAAATTATGTCACCACATTATAAAGCAAACCGTGACGGAAGTGCGCCTGCAATTCCGGCGAGTTATTTTGCAACAGGAAGTGGTGGTAGCACTGAAGACACTGCAGATCCGGGGAAGAAATAGTTCCTGCAAGTTATTTTTCTTCAGGAAATTGTGATGTCTCTGAAAGCATTGCAGATTCGGGGGAAAAAAATTCCTGCAAGTTGATAAAACTGCCGGGTCGGTCTCACGGAGCAGATCGCCCAGGCAGTGGAAAGCACTATGCTAAATAATTTTTACTACTGTCAGTGTCGTAAAATGCTGTTGTTTGTGCATAAAGCTGTTGTTTGTGCATAAAGCTGTTGTTTGTGCATAAAGCTGTTGTTTGTGCATAATGTTGTTGTTTGTGCATAAAGCTGTTGTTTGTGCATAAATTATAACTGTTGTAACGCCCCCCCCCACAATTTCCGGAGAGTTAATAGGGGATATTTCAGTTGGTTGCACATAAAAACCGAGGCTATGCCACTTCAACAGATCTCACTTCCTTTTTAAGCCGGTTTACATATTCAGCAGCAACCAGGGCTGCGATTGTGCCATCTGCAACTGCGGTTGTAACCTGCCTGAATCGTTTGGTAATTGAATCACCGGCGGCAAATACTCCGGGAAGGCTCGTTTCCATATCCTTGTTTACCACAATTTCGTTATAGTGGCTCAGTTCAAGCTGTCCGTTCAGCCATTCAGTGTTGGGTTGGTAACCGATAAAGATAAAAACTCCGTCAATCTTCATTTCAGTTTTTTCACCGGAAGGGATGTGTTGAATTGTGACCCCACGAAGTTTTTCGTCACCGTGAAAAGCCGAGATTGTTGATTCCATTATGAAATCTATTTTCTCATTTTTCTTGGCTTCTTCCACATAATGTTCAAGCGCCTGAAAGTGATCGAATTGGTGCACTACAGTTACCTTCGAGGCATACTTAGTCAGAGCAACCGCCTCTTCAAGTGCCGAATTACCGCCCCCGACAACAATTATCTCTTTATCCTGAAAGAAATCGCCGTCGCAAGTGGCGCAGTATGAAATACCTTTACCTTTGAACTCAACCTCGCCCGTTGCCCCCAACAGTCGTGATCTGCCGCCCGTTGCTACTATAACCGCCGGCGCAGTGAAGCTCTCTTTTCCGTTCACTTCAACGGATTTGATCTCACCCTCCAATTGAACATCAGTGATTTTTATGTTCGATCTGATTTTACAGCCGAAACTTTGTGCCTGCATTTTCATGGTTCTTGCAAGCTCGTAGCCACTGATGTGTTCAACTCCCGGGTAGTTGGCTATTTCGTGGGTCAGAACCATCTGTCCGCCGACAATTCCTGTATCCAAAACTAAGGTTGAAACTTTCGCCCGGGAAAGGTAAATACCGGCAGTCAACCCGGCTGGACCTCCGCCGATAACGATGACATCAAAATGTGGGCTCATCTTATTTTCCGAAGTTAGAATCCAAAATTTCAGTTATTTCTTCATGCGATTGAATGCTGCTTGTTGCCTTAACCACTTTGCCGTTCTTGTAGTAAACGGTGAAGGGCAGCCCGGCAAAACCTCTGCACTCGGGAAGGTCGCGGATCACTTTTGCATCGGGGGAGTCGAAAGCCATATCGGCAAATTTTACATGTTTGTATTCACTTTCAAGTTCCTCCATAACACCGTACACGGGTATGCACATAGGCCCCATTCTGCCGCAGCAAATCATTACATTTTCGTTTTCTTCCGTGAATTTTTTATGGTCTGCTTCCGTAACAAGGTGTGTCAGATTAGTTCTGAGTGTCATCTAAGTCTCCGTTATAAATTGAAAAATATCTAAACTAAAAATTTTATAACAATCAGATGATGGTAATTGAATTTGGATTCAACAATGGGTGCGATTCAATATTTGTACGAGTTATTTCCGGGTGTTTCATGGAGTTATTTAATGCGGTTTCATGCGAGTTATTCCCGGTTTTTTTTGTTTGCGATATTTTGGAATAACTTTATAAAAGAGACTTTTATTCAGAAAATAAGATTGGGAGTAGAAGGAGGAACAAAAAAAGCCGCCCCTTTTGGCAAGAGGCAGCTTGAAAATAAATTAAAGCCTACCGACCCGGTGTTGCAAGTTTAGTGTGATACAATCCGGCAACACCGGATGTGGAAAAACGGCGATAAAACCACTTTTCCTTTCGTGTTTAACTTTTTCGTTACGAATCGTTTCTTGAATTTACTTTTTCCCGATAAACCGGGTGCCGTCAGCATTCAGGTTTTTGATATATTTTTCGGGGTTTTTCTCGAATTTCGAGTCGCAACCGGCACAGCAGAAGCCGTAAGCTTTTCCGTCATAAACAACCGGTTTAATTTTAGGATTTACAGCTTTACCCAGAACAGGGCAAACAGCGTTCCAAGCGGTTGTTGGAGTATCAACAGATTCAGCCGCTTTTTGGTCGGTCTTATCTGTTTTATCTGCCTTATTATCCATGCTTTCGGCTTTTTGGTCTTTAGCGTCAGCTTTTGCGTCGGTATTGCACGCTTCGGTAGAATCGTGGCATTCTTCGGTTGCTTTTTCGTGTTCATGCTTTTTTGCGTTTGGGTTTTCCTGAGCGTAAGCCAAAAACCCGAAGAAGAAGAAAACAGCAAGGGTTAAAAAAAGATGTTTTTTCATTTTGTGCTCCTTTTGGTTAAATTAAAACACTTTGGTTAAATTAAAATACTGAAAGCCTGATGCCCGCATAGAATTTTCTGCCCGAAATGGGCCCCCAAATCATAGCTGCATCGAAATACTGCCCGAATGGATCGTCAGAGGCGATCACCGGGTTTGGTTGTGTGTAATCAGTAAGATTTTCTGCTCCAAGATACACTTCGAACAGATCGAATTTCTTCGTAATTTGCGCATTTATGTTAATCCAGGCGTTAAATTCTTCACCTCTTCTGTACGGTTCCGGGTTCGAAGTGGTTGAGGGTATTCTGCCGGGCCCGTTTACGAGAAAAGTAGCGTCGAAAACCCAGTCTCTTTCCGGAACGGTGTAAGAAAGTGTGGTCAGCACTTTAAATCTGCTTTGCAGCGGTGCCGTGCGCAGCACACCGTTGTAAGTTGTTTTAACATCGGTATATCTGTAGGCAGCGGTTAAGCCAAGCCCCCAGATGAAGTTGTATTCCATTTCTATTTGATAACTGTTGGAATATGACTGACCGTTCAAATCCTGAAAAATTATTTTCTGCGGATCGGAATCGATATCGGCAACAACCTGCTTTTGGAAGTCAGTGCGGTAATAATCAGCAGTAATTCTAAGTTCTCTTCCGCCCATCATGAAGTAACGGGTTAAGTTCAAACCGTAGTTCAGCGCTTCCTCATAAGGGAGAGTAGAATTAACCAAAAACTGCCTCGAACTTGCCATCCAGTTCAGGTTATTTGCATAAAGATTAATAGATCTGTAGCCTTTTCCTGCAGAAAGACGCAGGATTGTGTTCTCATCAAAATTGTATTTGAAGTGTATCCTTGGAGTAACCAAAGTACCGAAAAGGTTATGGAAATCAACCCGCACACCCGGAACAATAGAAAGCAAATTATCAGGTGAGTAGTTATATTCAAGAAATATGCCGGGAACACTCTCGGTTTTTTCCTGCTTGAAAGACCCGAGGTCTTCGTTGAGTTTATCGAGAGTGAAACTCAATCCCGTTGTTAGAGTGTGCACCTCATCGGAAGTTTTTGTTTCCAAAATCAACTTTGAAAAAAGAACATTCTGAGTTGCGTCATATTTTCTCAAACCGAAAAGGGTGTTCTGCTCGTGCGAGTGGAAATCAACCATCAGCCCCAAACTTGTGTAAGGCTCTGCGCTAAAAACATACCCCGTTTTTGAACCAAGATTGAAGTGTTTAGTATCAATATCGATCTTGTAAAGATTACCGGAAGCGCCGGGGTTAATTTGCCCGCCGTTCTTTTTCTCCGTCATATATTGAATATTTAACCGAGAAACTAACCCGTCATCGTTTTGATAGACCCATCTGTTCATAAAGTTATATTGCGAAGTTTTGGGCTCATCAATGAACGAATCATTGTTATCATCTAACGATTTGGTTACAAAATTGGAATGCGCCAGAATGATTGTGCTTAAATTCTCTGAAAGTTCAATGGTTGTGTTTGCGTTTAGGTCAGTTTTAAAATTGGAGCCTTGAAAAGCGTTAAAATAATACTTTTCAGCGTTTGCAGGCTCTTTGTAGTTAACATTTATCTGACCGGTTATCGACTCATAACCGTTAACCACAGAGGCTGAACCCTTTGAAACGGAGATTTCAGAAATCCAGGGACCCGGAACAAACCCCAAACCGAACGAACTTCCTAACCCATTCAGTGAAGGGATGTTCTGAAACAACATTTGTGTATAAGCGCCCGCAAGCCCAAGAAGTTGAATCTGCCGGGCTCCCGTTACAGCATCCTGATATTGCACATCCACGGAGGCGTTTGTGGTGAAGCTCTCGCCTAAATTGCAGCATGCAGCTTTAAGAAGCTCTTTGTTGGTGATTATTTCAACATTTTGCGCCTCTTCCTGGTCCAAAAACTTGGAAGATCTTTCAGCGGAAATAACCACTTCGTTCAGAGATTTATTCAAAGTGAGCACAATTTCAATCGAATCTTTCGATTTTGCCACTTCGATAGTATCCGCAACAAATCCGGTGTAGCTGACAACTAAAAAGGCAGTTGGAGTCGTCGGTTTCGGCAACGCGAAGAAACCATCGATATCCGTAGCCGTACCTGTTGTTGTACCTTTCCAGAAGACATTTGCGGAAATCAGAGGAACTTTTTCCTCTTTTTCGTTAAGTTCAAACACTCTTCCTTTAAGTGTCTGAGCAAAGGCAGATGTGGCGAAAATCGCCAGCATTATCAAAAATTTAAATTTCATTTTTTCCTCGTTATAAGAAATTGGTTGTCTAACAAAACTGTTTTATTACTTAAAACAGAATGCTATCTGCCCGCTTAAACAACAAACGAAAATGCCTGTTGCTGCCGGGCGTTTAAACGAGGTGATCGGCTATTTTTAGTTGATGGATAGAAAAAAGCAATTGCTTGCCAAAAATCAGCGGGGGAGAATTGCTTTTTTGGAAGATGAAGGTACTCTGAAGTGTTACCTTTGCGGTTGGTTCAACCGTTTTTACGATTGAAACATCGAGATTGCCGGTAGTTTTTTGATCGGGAACCGAATAGTTATCAACAATTTTTACGAGGTCAATTTCTTCAGAGCAGCATTGTTGGTTATCAAGATTATGAAGCGTGCAAGCATCAGCGACTGATGAGTGACTGTTGGCACTTGCAGAAGCGTTATGTTCAGTAGTTGCACTTGAAGACGGTTTTTCAGAAGTGTTTGATGAATTTCGTCCTGTATTTGAGCCTGAATTTTTCTCTTCAGTGGCAATAGCAGTCTGTTCAACTGTTGCGTCTGAAATTTCATCGGTACAGCAAGAGGGTTCGTCTGTTGGGTTGGTTGTACAACAATCATCCATTTCAGAAGATTCTTCCATACCGCACGAGCTGCAACCGGTGATCGACTTTGTGCCGGTCATACTGCACTCGTGTATTACCTGAGGAATACCCGTTGAGGTAAGAAAGAAAACGAAAAGAAACAGTGTGATGAAATTTTTGCGCTTCATATTCACAAATATAATGAAATAAGGAAAATATTGCAACAATTCAAATAATCTTCAATTTGAACCGGTACTATACCCATAATTATTGTATTGGAACCAATACTATTTTGTTATCATTTTAAACATTAAGATTATTTACTTTTTTCACTTATTAAATAAACAAAATTGGAGACAAAATGATTTCGGATCAGTTGCGTAAGATGTTTACTGATGAATTTGCAGGAACAAGGAAAGTTTTGGAACGGGTTGATTTTTCGAAGTATGATTTTAAGCCACACGCGAAATCGTTCTCGTTTGGCGATCTTTCAAATCATGTTGCGAACCTGCCCAACTGGGGCATGTTAATGCTTAAAGCAAACGAATTTAGGGTGAATCCCGGTGAGAAAGTGGCAGCTTACACCACTTCGAAATCCAGTGAAGAACTTTTAGAAAGATACGATAAAGCAACTGCTGATTTTCTTGCGGGTTTGGAAGGTATTGATGATGCAAAAATGCAGGAACCCTGGAGTTTTTATGTGGGTGATCAGTTGGTTTTCACAATGCCGCGGGTTGCAGCTATTAAAAACTCAGTGATGAAGCACATGATTCACCACCGCGGTCAGCTTACTGTTTATCTGAGAATGAACGATATTGCGGTTCCGGGATTGTACGGGCCCTCAGCTGATGAATAATCGTTGTCAAAGCATGACGGGGGCAGGGAGATCCATGTTTTGGGGTTGTACTTCTCTTCAGCCGATGAATAGTAACCGGTGAAAGCAATAGCCGTATGCTAACCTAAACCAAGGTGTTAATTGCTGATTTAGATGACTTCCGGCATGCCCAAAATTAAACAAATTAAAAATGCTCCTGTAATTTTTGTGTTACAGGAGCATTTTTTATTTCACCACAAATTATTTCACCGGTAAGATTTTTTATTTACAGCAAATTATTCCATCATCAGCGGGACTTTTTCTTCTGTCTCAACTTCCATCATCAGCGAAAATTTAGCCTTTGCCTAAAGTTACTTCATCAGCGAAAATTTAGCCTTTGCCTAAAGTTACTTCATCAGCGAAATTTTTCTGACAAAATTCCCCTTAGGTGTTTGCAGTTGAACAAAATAAACACCTGAGTTGAGACCCGTTGCGTCAAACACCACTTCATGCTGACCGACAGCTTTAAGCCCTTTCTCTAAAGTTTTTACTTTTTCACCCATTACATTGAACACCTCAAGTGAAATATCCATTGTTTCGCTCAGACCATATCTTATCACGGTTGACGGATTAAAAGGATTTGGGTAGTTTGCATAGATTTCCGGGCTATCCGGTGCAAAGCTGTATTCAATCTTCTCTACCGCGGCAAAGGTTGCTGTTCCGTCGAAATCGATTTGTTTCAAACGCACCCAAACATCGCCCGGCGCCAATTCCTTTATAAAATAGGAATATTTTGTCTCGGAAAGTTTCGTCCCATTTCCCGGGATGAAAGCTTCGGTTGCGAAGGTGGTTCCGTCGGTACTTTTTTGAATTTCAAAGCCATAATTATTGGTTTCCGTAGCGGTTACCCAATCAACCAAAATGCCGTTTTGTTGTTGTGTTGCGGCAAAAGCGGCAAGTTCAACCGGCACCACACCGCCAAATTTACTGCTGTATGAGTTAAGCACCTCTTTAGAAACATCGTTTTGCACCAATGCTACTGAATAAACGCTTTTTTCTTCCCACGCCGGTTCAATTTTGTATCTGTATGTAAAACTATACACACCTGCGGCAGTTGGATAAGCCTCGCCCTCATTTGAAGGAACCGCTTTGCGGAAAACATGAGGAAAGAACCTTTCACCGTTGGAACCGGGTGGTGATGTGTAGTTAATTGGGTGTTCAACTGCAAAAACTTTCAATTTCCATGTGCCGGCGGGTAATTCGGAAAGATTTGTAGCCTGAACCCTCACTTCAATTGAATCGTCCGAAATTTTTACATGGCTGACAGCTAAGCCAACCGGTGAGGGGATCGCCATTCTTTGGTTGTAAGCACCTTGCAGGTTACCGGCTGAAAAGGGCCACACATCAACTATTATCCCATCAACATTAAGCCAGGGTGTTGCATTAACATTTCCCGCCATAAACTGGATTCTGAACCTGTTTTGCGCAACATTATGCTGGTACATTGGGTCGTTTATACCGGGCCACCAGGCGTGGTAGGTGACGGCAACCAACGAATCGTGCATAGCGTCCAAAAAGCTATTCAGAGAGGGGTTTGCACTCGCGCAGGGGCCACAGGAGGCGTTTGTAACTTCTTCAAACAAAGGATATCTGCGGAAACCCTCTGTTGTTCCGTCAGGGGATTTATACATCCGCTGCGGAATCAGAGAAGAAGTCAAGAAAAGAAACAAAGATAAAGAAGTAAACAATAGTTTCATTGAGCACCTAAATTTTTAATGAAAGGCAATTTGAATGAAAAGCAAAATTATTTATTTATTTCTGCCACTAAAAACTACTAAAAAAGTGAATATAAAAAAAGAATTTTTTCAGAAAAAGGGGGAAACCGGCTGATTTTATTTTGTTCGCACAGCCAAACTTAACAGGAAGTGCAGCACTGAAGAGGTGGAAGCCACACCGATTTAATTTTAACCGTAAAGCATAACCTAACCCTTTCAATTGCAATTTTTTATAAAATGTGAAATTCCATGAAAAAAAATGGCTATAATCTCTGAACTTAGGTATTATAATGTTCTGCAACTTTGAATAAGGGCAGATTAATAAGTATATTTGAAGTTTGAATTATTTTCTTTTGCGGATTTAAGTTGGTTAAGTATATATTCATAACCGGTGGTGTTGTATCGTCGATCGGTAAAGGTATCACCGCTTCGGCTCTTGGGTTGTTGTTACAACAAAGAGGTTACCGTGTTACTATTCAGAAATTTGACCCATATATAAATGTTGACCCCGGTACCATGAACCCATTCCAGCACGGTGAAGTGTATGTTACTGAAGACGGGGCGGAAACAGACCTCGATCTCGGGCACTACGAGCGCTTTCTGGGGATTAATATGAACCGCGCTAATAACACCACTTCCGGACAAATATATTACGATGTGATTACCCGTGAGAGACAAGGTGAGTATTTAGGTGCTACGGTTCAGGTAATTCCGCATATTACCGATGAAACAAAAATCAGAATGTGCAAACTGGGGGATAGCGGTAACTACGACATTGTTATTATCGAAATTGGGGGGACAATCGGAGATATTGAAAGCCTGCCTTTTATCGAAGCCGTCAGGCAGTTGCTCCAGGAATTTGGAAAAAGAAACGCTATTTGCATACATGTTACCTATGTGCCTTATATTAAATCGGCTCAGGAATTGAAAACTAAACCGACACAGCACTCCGTGAAAGCATTGTTGGAACTGGGGATTCAGCCCGATATGTTGGTGTGTCGCTCGGAAAGAAGTTTATCGTTGGAAACCCGCGCAAAAATTGCGTCATTTTGTAATGTTGACCCTAATTCTGTCTTTTCAACTCACGATCTTGAAACTATTTACGAGATTCCGCTTCTTTTACACAGTGAAAAAATTGATAAGTTAATTCTTGGGAAACTGAAACTTCCTGATCCGAAAATTGATTTGGCGCTTTGGAAAAAGTTTGTTTCGAATGTAAAGAACCCATCTGAAAAGATAGAAATTGCAATTTGCGGAAAATATATAGAATATCGAGACGCTTATAAAAGTATAGTGGAAGCATTTGTGCATGCAGGTGCAGAAAATGATGTGAAAGTTTCCATAAGGTGGGTAAATGCCGAAGATTGTGAAGAGGGTGATCTGAATGAATTTTTCGCCGGTGTAAGTGGCATATTGGTGCCCGGCGGTTTTGGGGTGAGGGGAATTGAGGGCAAAATTAACGCTGTTAACTACGCAAGAGTAAACAAAATTCCGTTTCTGGGTATTTGTCTTGGTATGCAATGCGCTGTGATCGAGTTTGCCAGAAATGTTTGTAACCTTCCGAAAGCCAACAGTTCAGAATTTAAGAAGGGCGCTTACTCGGTTATTGACCTTATGCCGGGGCAAAAAGGAATTAAAAACATGGGCGGCTCGATGAGGTTAGGCTCTTATAACTGCCGCCTGAAAAAAAACACGAAAGCCGCCGAAGCATATCAGGAAGTGAATGTTAACGAGCGCCACAGACACAGGTATGAACTGAATAATCAGTTTAGGGAGCTGTTAGTTGAAAAGGGATTGGTAATCAGCGGCACTTCACCTGATGAGCAATTAGTTGAAATTATTGAGCTTAAAGATCACCCTTGGTTCGTTGGGTGCCAGTTCCATCCCGAACTGAAAAGCAGAGCAACACGCTCGCACCCGCTTTTCCGTGAGTTTGTTAAGGCAAGCAAAGCTTTTGCATTTGCCGAATAAGTTTTTTGAAAAATGGCTCTTCAATGTGGTTACCCCCGGTTTCCGGGGCTTGCTTTGAAGGCATTGAATTGTAAAAGAGATTAAAAACTGAGGTTTTAATTAATGGGAATATTCGATTTTTTAGCAAATGATATTGCCCTTGATCTGGGAACGGCAAACACCCTAATCTATGTGAAAGGGAAGGGTGTGGTGCTGAACGAACCTTCAATTGTTGCGTTCGACCGGAACACGAGAAAAATTATTGCGCTTGGGAACAAGGCAAAACAAATGATGGGTAGGGAACACCGCGAAATTGCTGTTACCCGACCGATGAAAGACGGCGTAATTGCCGATTTTGAAATTGCAGAGGGGATGATAAGAGCATTCATAAAAAAGGTGAACTCGGGCATTGTTTCTGCCAGAAAAGTGGTTATTGCAGTGCCAAGTGGGGTAACTGAGGTTGAAAAACGGGCGGTGCGCGATAGTGCAGAACACGCCGGAGCCAAAGAGGTACATCTGATTTCAGAGCCGATGGCGGCAGCTATTGGTATCGGGATAGATGTTTCCCGCCCGGAAGGTAACATGGTAATTGATATTGGCGGAGGCACCACTGAGATTGCGGTGATTGCGCTTTCGGGTATTGTGGTTGAGGAATCTATTAAGGTTGCCGGTGATGAACTTAATGAGGCAATAGTAAGCTTTTTCAGGAGAAACTACAACATCTTAATTGGTGAAAGAACTGCAGAATCGATTAAATGTCAGGTTGGTTCGGCTGTTGCTCTGCCGGAAGAATTGACGATTGAAGTGAAGGGGCGTGACCTTGTAGGCGGCGTTCCTAAGAAAGTGGAAGTGTCGTCCGTTGAAATCAGGGAAGCGTTGGAAAGCCCCGTTGTTTCCATTCTCGAAGCAGTAAGAAGGCTTTTGGAGAGGACAGGTGCAGAGCACTCTGCTGATATTCACAGTTCGGGAATTATGCTTTCCGGTGGCGGGGCACTGCTTAAAGGTTTGGATAAAAGAATCAGGATGGAAACAAACCTGCCGGTTCACATAGCGGATGAGCCTTTGAAAGCGGTGGTTAGAGGTGCGGGCAGAGTGATTGACAATCTGAATGCCTATTCACCCGTGCTGATCAGGCACAGAAGGTATTGATTAAAAGTTTTTTTCGTCGTATTTAGGTGAAATGCGTCAAAACAGTTTTTATTGCGTCTAAACACCGTAATTTTTCTTATTTGAAAAGTTGCTTTGGAAGAGTCAAAACAAGTTTTGTTTCGTCTAAACCTTACTGACGGCTTTTAATTAATTTTCAAGGAACTGCCTTTGATGATCTTTGATTGAAAAGAGTATGAAGAGATTACTGTTATTATTTATTGACCGGTTCAAACCCTATTTAGTTTTAATAGTGTTTGTTATTCTCTCTTTTCTTTTAATGTCGATTAGCGAAAATGAATCAACACAAAAGTTAAGAGCTTTGGCTCTCTCATCTTTTTCCCGGGTTGCAGGTGTATTTGGGAAGTTAAACTTCATTTCTAACCTTAGTTCCGATAACGAAGCGCTGCGACGAAAAAACGCAGAGTTAATGCTGGAAAACAACCAGCTAAGGCAGTTCGGCGTTGAAAATAAAGAACTTAGAGATATGCTGGATTTCCGCGATACAACTTCTTTCGAGTTAATTGCAGCCGAGGTTTCTGCAAAATCTTTCCTTGCCGATCAGGTAAACTTCACGATTAATAAAGGGGAACAGGATTCAGTAAAGCCCGGGATGCCGGTAATTTCCCACGATGGCTTAGTGGGTTTGGTTTACTCTGTAACTTCCGGCCATGCAATCGTAAGAACATATAAGAATGTTAACCTTAAACTAATCGTTAAGTTGCTTTATTCCGGTACTCCCGGTGTATTAAAATGGAACGGTGCACAGTTAATTATGGAAGGGCTTTCGAAAACATTAGAAATTCCGAAATCAGAAAGAGTAATCACTTCCGAGTTAAGTTCTTTAATCGGGGTTAATCTACCGGTGGGGGATATTGACCGTGTTCTTAACCCTGAAAGTGGCTTGTTTAACAATTTGTTGGTTAAGCCGTATGTTGATCTGAATAAAATACAGAATGTTTTTGTTATCAGAATGGTTCAAAGCAAAAAAGTGGATGAATACGAACTTAACTATCTGAAGGGGAAATAGTGAACAAAAAATACTCGAACCATCTTTTTGCGATATTAATTTTTATTCTTCTTTTAATTCTTCAGGTAATTTTTGTACCGTTCATTGCAATTGAAAACGCAGTTCCTGATTTGGTGGTAATTTTAATAGTTTACTATTCGCTTAAAGAGGGTCAGATAAACGGAATGATCTTCGGGTTTGCAACCGGTTTGGTTTTCGATTTAGTATCCGGCAGTCTGCTTGGAAGTGCAGCGCTTGCTAAAACCCTCGCCGGTTTTGTTGCCGGGTTTTTCAGTTCAAAGCGAGTTGATATCTATCTGAACACTTTCAGATTCATTTTTATTGTGCTGCTAACGGCATTTGTGAACTCTTCAACCTTTGCGCTGGTAACAAATTTCGACCTTAATAATAACTTAGTGAACCTTATTTTTGAACAAGGAATTACCCCCGCTCTTTACACCGGACTGGTAAGTGCTATTTGGTTTTACGCAATGCCTCAAAAGAAAGGTGAATTTCTTAAATGACACAACTTTCTTCAACCAGAAAGACTGTGCTCAGCACTATTATTATCGGTATCTTTCTGCTCTATAGTTTAAAACTTGTGCAAATGCAGATTTTCTTCTACAATAAGTATGAGGGAAAATCGACCGGAAACAGTATCAAGATAGTAGAACAAACACCACTTCGTGGTGTTCTTTACGACCGTAACCTGAATCTTATGGTTGATAACATCCCTTCATACACTGTGAGAATTACACCGGCAGATTATGACACCACAATGAGCCCCCTTTTGGAAACGATGCTTAGCCTGCCAAAAGACACCATTTCATACATATTGCAGAAATATAAAAAATACGGTAAGTACCATACAATACGAATTAAAAGAGGGGCCGGTTTCGAAGAAATTGGGTGGCTTGAAGAAAATTCGGAACGGCTGCCCGGGGTTGATTATGTAATTGAGATCAGAAGGGGATACCACGATGGCTTTTCAGCTGCGCATGTGTTGGGCTATATTAAAGAAACCAACGAAAACGACCTGAAGCGCGACTCGTTCTATACTGTTGGCGACAACATCGGAATGAATGGAATTGAAAAAAGTTACGAGAAAATTCTTCGGGGCGACAAGGGATATAACTACATTTTAGTAAACGCCGCCCGAAAAACTATCGGGAGGTTCCACGACGGAGCCGATGATAAACAATCGATTAAAGGGAGAGATTTAGTTCTTTCTTTGGATTCCACAACTCAGGCAACAGCCGAAAGAGTAATGCACGGTAGAAGCGGTGCAATAGTTGCCATTGAGCCTTCCAGTGGCGAAGTACTGGCGCTTTCAAGTTCACCGGATTATTTGCTTTCAAAATTTTCCGACGCAACCCCTGCTGAGTATATGAGGGAACTTCTGGCTAATCCGCTTAAACCTCAGTTCAACAGAGCAACAATGTCAACCCATTCACCGGGTTCAACATTTAAAGTTTTGGTATCTCTCTGTGCTTTGGAGCTTGGAATTATAAACGAACACTCTACCATTAATTGCCCCGGGTCTTTCACATACGGTAAAAGGAAGTTCAGATGCCACGGAGCGCACGGAGCCACTACGGTTTACCGCGCTTTGGAAGGCTCGTGTAATGTTTTCTTTTACAAATTAATTTTTCAGATCGGCGTTGACAGGCTTAACGAATTTGCTAAGAAATTCAGAATCGGCACAAAAACAGGGATTGATCTTTTGGAGGAATCGAAAGGGTTGATTCCCACATCAAAATATTATGAAAAGGTTTACGGTAAACAGTGGCCTAAAGGTATCCTGGTTAGTGTGGGTATTGGTCAGGGTGAAGTTAGCGTAACACCACTTCAATTAGCGCTAATGACTGCACTGATTGCTAACAACGGAAAAACTTACGAGCCACACTTAGTTAAGGGATATTTAGACGAGAAGAAAAAATTTGTTCCGTTTCACTTTGATGAAATTAACACGGGTGTTTCCCCGCGCAATGTGGCTATAATTAAAAAAGGAATGTGGTTAGTTGTTAACGGTGGGTTAGGAACAGCAAAAAACATCAGGACAAGTGAGGTTGTTGTTGCCGGCAAAACCGGAACGGTTCAAAATGTTCACGGAAAAAACCACTCACTTTTCATCGGGTTTGCTCCTTACGATAATCCCAAAATTGCGGTTGCTGTTCTGTTTGAGAATGCTGGATATGGTGCCGATGTTGCAGCACCGGTTGCTGAAAAAGTAATTCTTGCTTACCTCCGTTCTACAGGTGTGATTAAAAAGAAAAAACCGGACACGCAAGAGGAAAACAAAAAGAACATCAAAAGGAAAAATGCAGATACCACCGACCTGCTGACCCTAATAGACGAGGATTAAAGACTTGAAAATAAGCGGAAAGCTGTTTAGTCGTTTTGATCTTATCGTCTTTATTTCTGTGCTAATCTTAGTTTTTATCGGTTTGTTAGCGATTTACAGCTCAACCCATAATGTGCCCCAGGTACGAAATAATTTTGAAAAACAGATAGTTTCGTTGTGTCTTGGGTTGATTGTATTTGTAGTGGTTTACTTTTTGCCAAGTTCAATTCTTCGCAGCTCTGTGCCTTGGGTTTACGGAGGCAGCATTTTTCTTCTTCTTTTGGTACTGGTGGTCGGTAAAACGATTGGGGGTGCAAAAGCATGGATTCCACTCGGAATATTTAACCTTCAGCCTGCGGAATATTCAAAAATTGCAACATTAATGGCGCTTTCAGCTTTTCTTGACGAAAAAGGGGCTGATTTAGACGATATTAAAACAATAGGTAAGTTTCTTGCCATAGGTTTTTTCCCCGTTATTTTAATCATGTTAGAGCCCGATCTTGGCAGCTCGTTGGTTTATTTTGGGATGATGTTAGCGCTTCTGTTTTGGCGGGGAATCAGCACATTTGGTCTGTTTGTTGTACTTGCACCACCTTTGGTGATGATACTTTCGCTTTTCGGGGTTTATTACACAATTGGTGCTTTTATTATTGTTATAATTTTCCTGTATGTTTTTAAGAGGAATATTTTCATATCGATAATGCTGCTTACCATCAATTTTTCCTCCGCATTCTTTGTTAAATATTTTTTCGATATACTAAGCCCGCACCAGAAAAAGAGGATACTTTCTTTCGTAGATCCCACTGCCGACCCTTTAGGATCGGGTTACAACGCAATACAGGCGCAAATTGCGATCGGTTCAGGGGGGTTAACAGGCAAGGGTTTCATGGCGGGAAGCCAGACACAGCTGCAATTCATCCCTGAGCAATGGTCTGATTTTATTTTTTGTGTGGTAGGTGAGGAGTTCGGATTTGTCGGCTCGATATTAATTTTGATATTGTTCACAGTAATTCTCCTGCGTTTGTTAAAACTTGCGAACGAGTTGAGGAACAATTATTTAAGCCTTGTTGTCGTGGGGATTTTATCTATCTTCCTGATTCATTTGATAATCAACATGGGAATGGTAATAGGCATAATGCCTGTCGTAGGTATTCCCTTGCCGTTTGTCAGTTACGGTGGTTCGTCTCTTCTCTCCAACTTCATAATGCTGGCGATAGTATTTAACATCTATCGTAACCGGCAGATGAGCGCATAAACAAAAAAGAAGCCACGCCGGCGATAGTATTTAACATCTATCGTAACCGGCAGATGAGCGCATAAACAAAAAAGAAGCCAAAGGTAAAGATACTTTCTTAAAAGATGGCATGATTTTTGAAACTTAATACAGCATGTGTTAACAAAAAACTCATTTAGAGTTTTAATTTTTCTAAACTATTGTGTAATTTGCTTTGAAATGGAATTATTTTAGGCAACGGGTGTAAATTTTTGTAAATAGCAACTGTAAATAATTCTCTTTTGCGGGAAATTATTCTAAATAGTGAAAGATAATAGTAAAAACTATTATCATTATAACCGGAGTAAAATATGAAAAAGAAAGCTTTACCCGAGAAACTGATTTATGAGATTTGGAAAAATCAAGCGTTCAAATCTGATATCTCTACACGAGATGGTGAAAAAATTATCGTGCACGACAGAGGTGTCGAAGCGATTGAATTAGGCGGGCCCGACTTTAAAAATGCGCGGGTGCAGATCGGAAGTTTCACTTATGTGGGTGATATTGAAATCGATAATTTTCACTCGGACTGGAAGAACCACGGGCACTCAAAAAATCCAAAATTCAACAAAGTTATTTTGCATGTAATTTTAGATGATACCGATCCGAGGAATTTTGTAATAACGAAAGACGGGCGGAAAGTCCCTTCCATTTCCGTTGTCGATTTTATTGATGAATCATTAAGTGCGTCGTTGAGAGAACAGGTGGCAGCACATCGATTGGATACGATCAATAAAATCTCGTGTAAACAACTGACTTCGTTGGTAACCGAGGAAGAAAAACTTGAATTTTTGAAAAAATTGGGGATAGAACGCTTTAAGAGGAAGTGCGAGCGGGTGGCATATCGCTTAAAAGAGATACTCTATATTGAAGAAATGAAAGTTGCCGAACCTGAACATGGTTACGATATTCCGCTTGAATATTTGGAACAAAAATTAACTTACCGTGAGCTGAACAACAAAGATGTGTGGATGCAGCTTTTCTATGAGGGAGTATTTGAAGCACTTGGCTACTCGAGGAACAAAGAAATAATGGGGAAAGTGGCTAAAGCGGTCGATATTCCTTTCTTGAGAACGCTGGGTACAAACGAAACTTTCATCCATAATGCTGAAAGCATCTTTTTTCATATTTCCGGGTTGTTGGATGATCATCCAAGCGGAAAACAGGAAGAAACCTCCGGTTATATCCGGTCCTTGCACGAAGGTTGGAACGCACTTAAAGACAGTTACGACGGCAGAACATTCGAGAAAGAAGATTGGGCATTCTACAGAATGCGCCCACAAAACTACCCGACTGTTCGCTTAGCAGGCGGTATCAGGCTGCTTAATGAGATGCTGAACCACAACCTTATCGGTAATCTTCACAGAAAATTCAGGGAAATTCATAATCTTCAGATGTTGAAAGTGAACCTCCGCGCTTTATTCGTTACAAAGGGTGGCGGATATTGGAGCCGTCACTACAATTTTGACACTGAATGTAAACCCCCTACAAAATTTTTCATTGGAAAGAACCGTGCTGATGAGATTGTTTTGAATGTGGTATTGCCAATTCTTTATATCTTTTATGAGATGTTCGGTAAACTAAAATATGCTTCGAAAACTCTTAAATTATACAGCGAAGTGGAAATGGAACTTGATAACTCGTTAGTGAACGAAATTTCAAGCGCATTAAATCTCTCTTCGCATAAATTTGGGCCCCTTATTTACCAGGGTATGCTGGAACTATTCAGAAATAAATGTTCAAAAGATAAGTGCGACGAGTGTGAAATTGGGGAGAAAGTGTTCCACGAGTAAGTGCGACCAGTGTGAAATTGGGGAAGTATTTTCTATTAATAAGTGGGGAATTTAAAGATACAGGGAGGAAAGCAGCAATTATCTGTTAATTGCTGCTTCCGCCTAATTTATTTATTTCGTCGCGAATTTTTGCAGCCTGCTCGTAATCTTCATTTTCAAGCAGTTCCCGTAATTTATCCTGAAGAGCTGCAAGTTTAGTTTCTCTTATAGTTGATCTTTCCGATGTTTCATCAGAATCTGATTCTTTCTCCGGTTCTTTCGCAGGTAAGAACCCCGCTTCATCCATCACTTTTTCAGCAACATATATTGGTACATTGCATCTAAGAGCAATATTTATAGCGTCGGAGGGGCGGGAATCAACCTCATTAGTGAACCCTGAAACATCGAAAACGATGTTGGCATAATAGGTGTTGTTGATCAGTTCATGAATAACAACCTCGACAACAGAGGCGCCGAGGTTGTCAATAATAGATTTGGTCAAGTCATAGGTACCGGGCCTTTCAGGCTGGTATTTCTCGATTACATACGCCATCGATTGAGCCTCGAAATGGCCTATTATAATCGGCAGTTTTCTCTCTCCGTCAATCTCTTTTAACACGAGGACGAAAGCACCGCCGCCGGCGGGGCTGGTAGAGAGACCGAGTACTTCACACTCTATTTTATTCAATGAGAAACCACTTTTTTCAGTTCTTCAATCAAAGGGGGCAACACTTCAAAAACATCCCCGGTGATACCATAATCTGCGATGGAAAAAATCGGGGCGTCTTTATCTTTATTAATTGCCACAATATATTTAGACGAAGTCATTCCCGCAAGGTGCTGTATTGCGCCTGAAATGCCGCAAGCAATGTAAAGCGAAGGGGTTACGGTTTTACCGGTTTGCCCAACCTGTTCGGAGTGAGGGCGCCAGCCGGCGTCAACTACGGCTCTGGAAGCGCCAACTGCACCGCCAAGAACTGCTGCAAGCTCTTCAATAAGACGGAACTGCTCGGCATCTTTAAGCCCGCGCCCGCCTGAAACCACAATATCAGCCTCGGCAACATCCAGTTTTTCACCCGCTTTTTTTATTTCAACCGCTGCTGAAGAAAGGTCAGGTGAATCAATCGGAATGGTGGTAACCGCCGGAGCAACTGAAGACTCCACAAGCGGGAAAACATTAGGACGCAGTGAAAAAACCTTAATTTCCGAGGTAGGCACAACTTTTTGCAGCGCTTTGCCGGCAAAAATAGGTCTTATCGCTGTTAATTTGCCGCCTTCGTCATCAATATGGGTGGCATCAGCAACCACACCGGCATTAAGTTTAGCCGCAACAAAAGGGGCTAAATCTTTTCCCATTGCGGTGTTTGCAAAAACCAAAACATCTGCCCCCATCGCATTTACCTGATCAACAATCGCACCGGCGTAACCGGATTGTGAATAATTAGCAAAAGCAGAAGCATTTAATATTTTAATATCACTGATGCCATAATTGGCTATTTTTTCAGGGTTTTCAACCGTGCTTGCGGGAATTAACGCAGCAACCGGGCATCCCAATTTGGAAGCTAAAGCTGCAGCGGTTGAAGCAGCTTCATAGCCTGCTTTTTTTATTTTACCGTCTCTTTGTTCAATAACGGCTACAATCATTTTTGCCATAACATCCTTTCCTTAAATCACTTTAGCTTCTTCTCTCAACAAACGAACCAGTTCCGGCACTGCAGAAGCGTCGCTTCCGAGAATTTTTCCGGCTGCTTTTGCGGGGGGTAACGAAAGTTCCACAACCTCAACTAAAGGAGCGGGAGCAGAAAGTGGTTTTTCAGCCAATGGTTTCCGTTTGGCTTCCATTATTCCTTTTAAGTTTGGGTAGCGGGGTTCGTTTAAGCCTTTTTGTGCAGTTATAACCGCCGGAAGTGTAGTTTTAACCACTTCTCTGCCGCCTTCAATTTCTCTTTCTGCTGTGATGTTGTTACCGTCAAATTCTAACGAAACGCAGACAGAAACACAATTAAAACCGGCTTTTTGTGCAGTCAACTGACCGGTTGTTGAAGAATCGAAATCAACCGACTGCTTACCCATAAAGACAATGTCGTAGTCGCCCGATTTTATTTCCTCTGCCAGAAGTGTCGCTACGCCGTTAGAATCGAGAGTTTCCGATGTCTTAAGCAACACACCGGAATCGATCCCCATAGCGAGGGCTTTCCTCATGATTTCTTTATTTGGGTCGTCCCCGACGCTAATTACCACGGTTTCACCGCCGAACTTTTCTTTTGTTTTAACGGCTTCTTCGATAGCGAACTCGTCATAAGGGTTTACAATAAAGGTTACGCCGGTTTTATCTATTTCTTTTCCGCCGGCAGCAATTTTGATTTTAGTAGCTGTATCAGGCACATTGCTGACGCAGACAGCTATCTTCATATCTGACCTCCGAGAGTATGAATTTATATGAAACAAACTACAAACATAATAAAGATGAATGTTTTTTCTTTAAATTTGGGTACGGGGTTTTAAATACTTTGGTGAAACACTATGAATGAACACGAATTTCTGAGAATACGCAATCAAACCGATGACCTTCCTGAGCGAAAACAGCAGGAAAATGCTGCGCTTGAGCTCTTGGAAGAAATCGAAACAGGTTCATCAACTAAATATGAAGCCCGTGTTATCCTCTATAATGATGACTTTCATTCGTTCGAGGAGGTAATAACACAACTGATTAAAGCGATAAATTGTTCAACTCAACGGGCAGTTTATTTAACAATGAAGGCACATAACGAAGGAAAAGCGGAAGTATTTACCGGTAAATACAGTAAATGTATCCGCGTCTCCTCAATTTTAGAAGAAATAGCTTTAAGGACAGAAATTGTATATTAAAAAATTTACCGTACTGATAGTTGTTGCTCTCTTCTCAGTTTCCGGTTTTGGGCAGGGAAGTTCGTTTACAACCGAAATGCAAACCCTCTTAAACGATCCGTTTTTCACGACCTGCAATTCCGGAATTAAAATATATAATATAACTAAGAAAAAAGAAGTGTTTGCAAAAGACGAACATAAACTGATGAACCCGGCTTCGAATATGAAGGTCATCACAGGTTTGGCGGGGCTATATTTCTTGGGGAAAGATTATCAATTTCGTACCTCTTTTGGTTATACCGGCAAAATTGAAGGAAACAGACTGAACGGCGATTTGGTAGTTGTCGGGTACGGTGATCCTGATTTTAAGTTAGACAGCTTGAATAAAATGTTGTCTGTGCTCAGTGCAACAGGAATTAAAGAAGTTACGGGGGATATCCTTGTTGATGTATCTTTCAAAGATTCACTTTTTTGGGGTGAAGGTTGGATGTGGGATGACGACGGAGCAGTGAGTTCACCTTTTATGTCGGCGTTGAATATCAACGATAACACAGTTAAAGTTACGGTTTCTCCTAAAGTGGGTGGTGCACCGGTGGTAGCTGTGTATCCCGTGAGTGAATATTTTACGGTTGAAAATGATGCGAAAACGGGCAATTATAACGATCTTCGGGTTTGGCGCGATTATTTAGAGCGCACAAACAAAATTTTTGTTAAAGGGAGCATTGCTGCCGGTTCACAGGCATTTGTTTATAATTTTAATGTTTGGAAACCTGAATTATATTTTGGTACACTTCTGAAAGAAACTTTGCAAAGAGGCGGGATTTCGGTTAAAGGTTCAGTAAAAACTCAATACGAGCCGTATCAAATGACCACGCTTTACGAATTTAACCATATATATTCAAAGTTAATTAACCAAATGATCAAAAAAAGTGATAACCTGTACGCTGAAATGGTGCTTCTTTCGCTTGGCGGGTTACACAGAAAGAAAAATGTTTCGTTTAACGACGGCAAAAAATATTTGGACAGTCTGTTAATTAAAGCAGGCGTTAAACCGGCCGGTTTTAGATTTGCTGACGGCTCAGGGGTCTCGCGCTACGATGTTGCAAGTGCTGATTTGCTTGTGAGGTTGCTGAATATGATACAAGAAACCGGCGGGGACCTTTACCAAATTTTTTATAATTCACTTCCGATAGCCGGTGTGGATGGTACACTCTCAGGCAGAATGAAAGGGGGAAAGTGTTTTCGCAATTTAAGAGCGAAAACCGGAAGCCTTTCAGGTGTAAGTACTCTTTCCGGATATGTTAAAGCTGAGAGTGGCGACCTTATCTCTTTCTCGATTTTAATGCAGAACTTTACCGGACCTACTGCTGTTGCAAGAGATTTTCAGGATAAGATCTGCGAACTAATTGTAAAATATAACTAAAAATGAAAACGAAACTTTATTTAACTTTTGGTGTTTCACTAATACTGTTGTTTGCAGGTTGTGGTGACAAAAAAACAGATCAGCCGGTTGAAAACACTAAACCTCTTTACGAATTGATGAAAATCGACTCATTTCCAAAATTTGACAGTCTTCGCGCTTTCGCTCATCTGAAAAAACAGGTTGAATTTGGTCCCAGGGTTTCGGGAACTGAATCCTACAGGCAAACAAAAGAATATCTGATTTCGGTGTTATCGGAAACGGGTGCTTTAGTAACTCAGCAGAATTTTGAAGCGACGGTTCCAACCGGCGAAACTTTGAAATTTACCAATATTACCGCCTCTTTTAAACCCGAGAATGATAAAAGAATCATGCTTTGTGCACACTGGGACAGCCGCCCGCATGCTGACCAGGATAAAGATGAAGCGAAAAAGAAAACACCCATACCCGGGGCAAATGACGGCGCCAGCGGCACTGCAGTTTTATTGGAACTTGCCCAAATTCTGGGTAAACAAAACCCCGAAATAGGTGTTGATATTGTGCTTTTTGACGCTGAAGACTATGGTGAATCAGGCAGCTTAGAGGGGTATTGTCTTGGCTCAAAGTATTATGCCGCAAACTTCCCGTTAAAATTCCGTCCGAAATTCGCAATTTTACTCGATATGGTTGGTGATATCGACGCTGTATTCAACCGCGAGCCGGTTTCCGTTCAGTATGCCGGTGATGTTGTGGAACTCCTCTGGCGGTATGCGCAATCGCTCGGGAACTGGAGATTTAAAGATTACAGATCTCAGCAGATTTATGACGATCATGTTCCGCTGAACGAAGCGGGAATTAAAACAATAGATATTATTGATGCTGATCTTGTCGGGGGCGATTCCTCCAACCCAAGAAGAGGCTATTGGCACACAACACAAGACGATCTTTCGAACATCAGTATCGAGGCACTTTACGATATTGGACGAGTGCTTACAGGTTTTATTTATTCGCTGAAGATCAACTGATTTTTGTTTTGTGATTATCGGATGGAATTGATTGTTGAATGAAATTAATTATTTGATGGAATTGGTTATTTGATTGAGCTGGTTATTTGATGGAATTGGTTAATCGATGGAATTGGTTAGTGGCGAGAATTAATTAATTAGTGAAATTGATTAATTCCTGGAATGGATTAATTGAGAGAATGGTATAATTGGCGAAATTAATTTTTAATGGTGTGGGGATTAATTATCTCTATCACAACGAGGGCAGCCGGCACACTCTTCTGTTTATTCACGGATTTGGCGGTTCTTCGCGGGACTGGGAGAGTTTAATCAGTTATCTGCCACCTGAGCAAAGTTATTTAACCATGGATCTGCCGGGCTGTGGTGAATCCGAAAAAGGGGATGACCTTAATCTTTACTCATTTTCCGCAATTGCAGATATAATAAAAACAATTGTTAAGGCTAACAAAATTGGCTCAGTAGTGCCGTGTGGCTATTCCGCCGGAGGGAGAATAGTGTTTTATTTGTCTGCAAATGAAATTCTTAAAACACAAAAAGGATTTGTGGCAATAAGTTCCACTCCCGGAATTGCGGATGACCTTGAAAGGAAAAAAAGAAAAAAAGCCGACAGGGCACTTGCAAAAGAAATCAGGGAAAAAGGAACGGCTGAATGGCTTGAAAAATGGCTTTCTCTCGATATGTTTAACGGGCTTAAAAACTTGCCGGAAGAATTTATGTCGGATTACAGGGAGCAACGCCTTAAAAATGATCCTGAAGTTTTAAGCAACTATTTATTAATGAGCGGAACGGGTGTTATGGCACCACTTCACTCAAAATTAAGCCGAACCGGTATTATGACACCGCTTTACTTGAAAATAAGCGGAACAGGAGAAGTAGTACTTAATCATTCAAAATTCTACGGAGGTAACCGCTTTAATCAAAAAGGGTTACTGATAACCGGGAAAAACGACTTAAAATATTGCAAAATTGCTGAGAGGCTTTCGCGGATGAACAAAGACTTTCAACATTTTGTTGTTAAAGAGAGCTGGCACACTGTTTACATTGAAAAACCGAAAGAAACTGTGGCTCTTATTTTGAAATTTTTAACTGATTTGAACTGAAAACCGGAATTGTTATGGAAATTAACTGGAAATCAGTCGGGAAATACACCGACATTTTATACGAAAAAGCTGACGGCATTGCCAAAATTACGATTAACCGACCCGAAGTGCGGAATGCATTCCGTCCTGAGACCGTTATTGAAATGTATAATGCTTTCACTGATGCGAGGGAAGATCAGAAAATTGGAGTCATTTTATTAACCGGAAAAAGCCCATCAGCTGACGGTAAATACGCTTTTTGTTCAGGCGGTGATCAAAGGATCAGAGGGGATCAGGGTTATATTGGCGGCGATGGCGTCCCGCGTCTGAATGTGCTTGATCTTCAAAAATTAATAAGAAGCATTCCGAAACCTGTGGTTGCATTAGTAGCCGGATATGCAATTGGGGGTGGGCATGTTTTACATGTGGTTTGCGATCTTACAATCGCTGCAGAAAATGCAATATTTGGTCAAACAGGCCCCAAAGTTGGCAGTTTTGACGGAGGTTTTGGCGCTTCCTATTTAGCCCGAATGGTAGGGCAAAAAAGAGCCCGTGAAATTTGGTACCTTTGCCGTCAATATACCGCTCAGGAAGCGTATGATATGGGGATGGTGAACAAAGTTGTTCCGGTCGATCAATTGGAAGCCGAGGGGGTTCAATGGGCAAAAGAAATGTTGCAGATGAGCCCGTTGGCGCTTAGGCTGTTAAAATCAGCTTTTAATGCGGAGTTGGATGGTCAGCAGGGTATTCAGGAACTTGCCGGAAATGCAACTTTACTTTTCTATATGACTGAAGAAGCGCAGGAAGGCAAAAAAGCGTACTTAGAAAAAAGAAAACCCGAATTTGATAAATTCCCGAAACTTCCTTGAGATAATTTAACTTCATCTGAAGTTCGTTTATTTTTCCCAAAGTTCGGTATTTTTTCGATTGAGGTCGTAAAATTTCCCTGAAGTTCGTAAAATTCACCTGAAATTTCGTAAATTTCTCCGGAGTTCCGTAAATTTCCCTGAAAAATGAGATAGTATGAACAAATTTACCGCATTTTTTCTATCAGCAAGGCCCAAAACGCTTTTTGCAGCGTTCGTACCTGTTATTGTAGGTACATCTCTGGCGGTGGCTGAACACAATTTTAGCACTTCTGCCTCGGTGGTTGCTTTGCTTTGCTCGTTGCTGATTCAAATAGCAACAAACTACACGAACGATCTTTATGACTTCCAAAAAGGTGCTGATACAGAGCACCGTGTCGGACCAAAAAGAGCATTGAACGAGGGGTGGGTAACTGAAAAAGAGATGAAAATTGCAATTTATCTTACTTTTGGTGCCGCTTTTTTGCTGGGGCTCTATCTTGTATATCATGCGGGATTTTTCATACTAACGATTGGAGTTTTATCCATTATTGCCGGGTTTATGTACACTGGAGGTCCCTTTCCACTGGCGTATAACGGGTTGGGGGATATCTTTGTTTTTCTTTTCTTTGGGTTTGTCGGGACGATTGGAACTTACTTCATTAACACGGGCTACATTTCAAGCCAAGCCCTTCTGTCGTCAATTCCTGTGGGGGCACTGGTTACTAATATCCTGGTTGTTAACAACTACAGAGATATTGAGCAGGATCGTATCGCCGGTAAAAAAACCCTTGCTGTGCTTCTGGGTAAAAACTTTGCAGTAGGTGAGTACCTTGTTCTTTTGCTTTCCTCTTTCTCTGTACCTTTAATTATGTTTCTTTATTATGATTTGAACAGTTGGATATTTTTACCGTATCTGACCCTACCGTTTGCTTATAAACTGATAGTGATGCTGATTAACCGCACAGGTACAGAACTTAACCCGGCTTTGGAATTGACGGCAAGACTTTCGGCTATTTACGGTGTTTTGTTTGCCGTCGGTATCATTCTTTAGTGTAATCGATTATGCCGGGTGAAAATGCACGGAATCGTTTTCTTACTTATCTAAAAAATCTTCGAATTGTTGCTGAGACTTCACTCGTGAAGTTACTGCAGCAAGAAGGGCTTCTTCCCACTAATCTAAAAATCGAAGCGAATTATGCTTTCTTTAGAGCCGGAGAGATTGGTTTTGATTTTCAGAAGAAAATTAGAGTCGATGTTGAAACGAAAAGTAGGGCTGAAATTGAAAGTGAGCAACCAAAGTCAGGAACCGTTTTAATTCGAAGTGAAAACCCGCTTATTTTCATTTCTTCTCTTATCTTTTCTGTTGAAAATCATTTTCTGCCAATCTTAATATCTTCAAGAGCAACTTCCTTTGAGGTTGAAGCATTGATTGAAAGATTCAACCCTGCTGCAACAATTTTTGACGGAGTGTTTAACAGTACCGAACTAAAGTTAAGTTATCCGGCAGATTTATCAAAATCGAAGAAATTTTCAGGATTGAAAGAAAATCAGGAAATAATGGATCCATCCAACTTGAAGGGAAACTCCCGGACAGCGAATTTTTCAAATTTGGATGATGGGACAGAATTTTCGGGAAACCCAAGCGTTAAAAATTTTCATCAAGAATTACAGAGCGCGCACAGAATAATAAAGAGTAAATACGAAGTAACCGGTGAGGATGCTGTTGTTATTCTGACTTCAGGCAGCTCGGGGAAACCGAAAGCGGTTGTTCATTCGTTCAGTTCACTTTTATCTGCAGCAGAGGACGGAAACAGCGCTCTTTCAGTTGTTCCGACAGACCGATGGTTGCTTTCGTTGCCGTTGAACCATATTTCGGGTTTTATGATTATGCTTCGTGCTGCCGTTGCAGGGGTACCGTTAATTGTTGAATCAACTGATCGTAATAAATCGGGTTTGATTCAGGACGGGATTTCTGTAACCGATGTTTCTTTAGTGGTTAAATCAACCGATGTTAAAAAACGCAAAACCGCTGAAAGCAAAAAACAAAAAATTGAAGATAATAAGGCACATAAAATTGGAGAAAGTAATGAACAGAAAATTGGTGCTTTTCTCGAAGGTTTCGCACCAACGATAGTATCCTGGGTTCCGGCTCAACTTAAAAACGAGCTTTCAAATCAAAAATACCGAGGGAAATTTCGAAAAATTTTACTCGGTGGTGCCACTGCTGAAACACAGTTGTTGAAACATGCGGTAGCGGCAGGTTACCCAATAGTTTTGGTTTATGGTTCCTCAGAAACCGCTGCTTTTATCTCAATGTGCGACCTTTCAAATTTTTTAACGGAGGATGAAAATATATCAGATTCCCCGGATTTTGGAGATTTACAGCCGGATCTTCAAATAGAAGATCGGGTAAAATCTGCTAACTCATCAGAATATTCTGAGCAATTTAAGCCAAAATACAGAGCAATTCAAGGTGTGAATCTTTCCGTAAAAGATGGGGTTTTATTGCTGAAATCGAATCATCTTTTCAGCCGTTATCTGGATGATGAAAAACTCAGTGCCACCGTGTTAAAAGACGGCTTTTTCAATACCGGTGATTTGGCTGAGTTAATCCCTAATCCGCAGCAAAGTGATAGGAACGCAAAACAAAAGGCTCAATCTGAACCTCAATACTTCATTTTAAAGGGGAGAGGGGACAGAGTTTTGATCTCCGGCGGAATTAATGTTGACCCCCAGGAGATAGAAAGGGCGATAAAATCATACCCCGGCGTTGATGAAGCATTTGTCTTCGGCATTCAAGACAGTAAATGGGGGGATGCAATATCAGCTTTAGTAACCGGTAACTTAACCATCGATCTTGCAGATCTTTATGGTTATCTCCGTGAGAAAATAGCAGCCTATAAAGTGCCTAAATACCTCACAGTTGTTGATTCAATTCCGCTCACCGAATCGGGGAAACCTGATGCGGTTGCTGCACAAAAGTTACTTTTTTAACTTTAAACCATATTTCCAAATCATAAATACAAAATCTCAAACCATAAACGAAAACCATAAACATCAAGCAACAACCCTAAACCCAAAATCTTTAATCCCTAATTTTCAGTAAAGCCGTTTTCAAATCCTCCGGTACGGGGCATTTCTTAAATTCGGCTTTCGTAACAGTTGTGTGCACAGTTTTAATAGTAACGGCAACTTTCCCCGATTTATCAAAAATTGAGTAGGAAAGCTTAAAAGAACATTCTTTAAGTTCTGCAAGTCTTACAACAGCGTTCACAATATCGCCTGTTCGCAGCGGTTTTTTATAGTCAGCTTCCGCATGCACAAGAGGAATAAGCACTTCCCGATTAGCGAAATAATCTCCCAGATTATTATCAAAAAGGAATTTTTCATATACTGTGTGTGCAATATCAAAAACCCGTGAGAAGAATATCACACCTGCCGGGTCGCAATCACCAAATGATATATATTTTTCAACTAAGAACATAGGTCAACCTTATTACTGTTTTCATAAACTGCCGTTTTCTTATTTTTGGAACGACAAAAAGAAAAATTCTGAAAGGAAAAATATGAAAATATTCAGATCCGTAATCGTATTTCTGCTTTTTTCGGCTTCTTCAATATTTGCACAGGTTGGAGGGTTTGGCGCAGGAATAATCGTTGGTGAACCGACGGGTCTATCTGCAAAGTTATTTTTGAGTAAGGATCACGCAATTGATGCCGCCGTAGCATGGTCGTTCAAGAAAGAAGCAGCGCTGCATATTCACGCTGATTATCTTTATCACGACAACGATTTTTTGAAAGTGCGCAGCGGAAGGTTACCGGTTTATTTTGGTATTGGCGGCAGAATTAAGCTGCAGGAAAAAAGCCGGATTGGGGTCAGAGTGCCTGTAGGAATGGCTTACGAGTTTCCTAAAGCACCGTTCGATATTTTTCTTGAAATAGTGCCTTTGTTAGATATAGTGCCAGATACACATTTTGATTTTAACAGTGCAATCGGGGTACGCTATTATTTCAAATAAAAAGAAATGAAACGCTTTGCAGGTGAGGAATTATTTTGGGGAGAAATAACCCACCGGGATGAAAATCTAATTTTTCAGGGTGATGATATCGATCATATTCTCAAGGTTATGAGGCATAAGATTGGTGATCGAATCTTTATTACCGAAGGTGACGGTTCAATAATTGAAGTGTTGATTAACCAAACAGATCACGAGCAAATCGAGTGTAAACTTATTGCTACTCACAAAATTGAAAATCGTCTCTCTCAAATTGAAATAGCTATCCCTCGCCTGAAAAGCAACGATAAAATTAAATTTTGCCTTGAAAAACTTGTCGAAACGGGTTTTTCAAGGTTTGTTTTTTATGAGTCAGATTTCACAGTAGGGAAGGGGTTCAAGGTTGAGCAATGGAGAAAAACTGCAATTGCTGCCGCAAAACAGTCTTTCAATCCGTTTGCTCCTGAAATTCAATTTGTACCTAAGTTTGATAGCTTGTTTGACAGGGGCTCAAAAATAATCGGGTTTGATCTGGAAGCAGGAAAAAGTTTTGCGGATTTTACACCTGACCCTACCACCGGGTACATTTTAATAACGGGACCGGAGGGTGGTTTGAGCCGGCGCGAACTGGCTAAGTTTGAAAAAGAGAATCTTTTCCACCTTACACAAAACCGACTCAGAAGTGAGACGGCTGTATTGTATTCCGCATTTAATTTGAGCCGGTTCTACTTAAAACAGGCAGATTAATTGTATTTTTAACTCAACTAAACCGGTTCTACTCAAAGTAGGCGGCAATTCTTCTGACTAATCTGTTGAATTTATTTTCCACTAATTTTGCGGCAATCGTAACATCTTCGTGGCTCAGTTTGTGTGGGGAAAGCCCCGCAGCGTAGTTCGTAATGCACGAGATGCAGCTGACCTTAACACCGTTTGCGGAAGCCCAATATGCCTCAGCAACGGTTGACATTCCAACGGCGCTGACGCCAAACTTATCCACCATCCTTATTTCTGCCGGGGTTTCGTATGTGGGTCCCTTGTTGTACCAATAAACCCCTTCTTTCAGGTGCACTTTCTCCTCAAGTGCCGACCAGATAATTATGTCGTTAAAATCGGGGTCAGGTGTTTTCAGAAAGTTGTTCCTGTCTTCAAGTTGAGCTATTTTCATTACCTGGTCAAGTTCAGGTTTAATACCAAACCCGAGGAAAGAAGTGCATAGCATCAAGTCGCCCGGTTCAAAATCGAGGTTTACCCCTCCGGCAGCATTGGTAAGTAAGAGATAGGGGATACCAAGATATTTTGTAATTATTGAGGGCACTATAGTTTCATGAACCTGATAGCCTTCATAGAAGTGAAATCTGCCTTGAAAGACTAAGCACTTTTTCCCTTCAATATCGCCCAGGATAAGTTTTCCCGAGTGCCCCTCAACCGTAGAGCGGGGGTAGTTCGGCAGGTTATCTCCATCCCAGGTTTTAACTATTTTAATTGTTTCAGGGAATTTACCCAGCCCGGAACCAAGAACAATTGCAAGGTGAATTACTTCACCCTCCAAATCTTTTTTTAGTATATCTAAAAGCTCACCATAGTGGGACTCTAAGTCAATCATTTCAGAAAGATATCCATCGTTAATTTTTTAGCAGAGTCAGAGTTTTCACAGCATTTCACAATTTAACACCAATTCTTTTAGAAGAATATTCCTGCAATAGTTGCAGAAAGGAGTGTTGAAAGGGTTCCGCCAATCACTGCTTTAATACCGAGTTGTGCCAAATCAGATTTTCTGTCAGGCGCAAGGGCGCCAATTCCACCAACCTGAATGGCAATGGATGAAAAGTTTGCGAACCCGCAAAGCGCATAAGAAGCCATAAAAATTGATTTAGGATCAGCAATAACATTATCCTTAACCATTGCAGCAAGATCAAGATATGCAACGAACTCGTTTAACACGGTTTTTGTGCCGAGTAAACTGCCGAAACTTAAAGTATCGTTAAATGGCACCCCGATAGCAATTGCTACCGGCTGCAGAATAAAGCCGATCAACAACTGGAAACTGAGGGGTGAGCCATATTCTTTAACTAAAATTGGGTTTAGTGCGGTAATATCGCCAACCCATCCCAAGATGCCGTTAAAAAGTGCGATCAAACAGATGAAAGCAATCAGCATACCGGCAACATTAAGTGCTAAGTGAAGACCATCCATAGCACCGTTTGATGCCGCCTCAATCACATTGGAGCCGTTTTTTTCGACCGATAGTTTTACAGTTCCCCGTGTGGCAGGTTCATCCATTTCAGGGAAGATAATTTTTGAAATTAACAGCGCAGCCGGTGCAGCCATAACCGAAGCGCTCAGCAACTGTGTGGCAAACAAAAGCTGCCCATCCTGAAGTGAAACACCTCTTGATTCGGCAAACGATTGCCCCAACATCTGGATGTAAGCCGCCATAACACCACCGGCAATTGTTGCCATACCTCCCGTCATTACGGTTAGCATCTCACTTTTAGTCATTTTATCCAAATATGGTTTAATTATCAGGGGGGCTTCAGTTTGCCCGACAAAAATGTTAGCCGTACACGATAAAGATTCAGCACCGCTTGTGCCCATAATCTTTGCCATCACCCAAGCCATCGCCTGAACCACTTTCTGCATCACACCTAAGTAGTAGAGAATGGCAATTAATGAAGCGAAAAAGATAATTGTCGGCAGAACTTGAAAGGCGAAAAATGAACCGAGGCTTCCATCTTTCCCCGGTGATACCGCCAGGTTACCAAATACAAATGAAGCACCAGCCTCAGAGTACTCGAGAATTACAACGAAAAATGAACTAACCCACTGGAAAAAAGACTTAACCCAGCCGAGTGGTGCAAAAAACTCCGACATTGCCTGCCCCTTAATCAGGAAAATCGCGAGGACAAATTGAATAGACAAACCACCGGCAACTAAGCGCCAGTTGACATTTTTTTTGTTGTTGGATAGAAGGAAGGCGATCCCAAGAAGCACACCGACCCCAAGAATCCCTCTGAGAATTGATACTATTTCCATTAAGTTACCTGAATAGTGAAATTATTTCCAATCAAATTTAGAAAATCGAGATGCAAGATAATTAATAATCAAGAAAATTTCATAAAAAAACTGATAAAAAATGAGTTCATGCAACTTAAACGAATAATTTTGCTCTCGTTGATATTTATGTAAGGTTAATAAATCAACCGTAAATTTAAGGATAAACAGGCTTCCGGTGATCGGATACCAGGGTACTAAAACAGGGGCAAATAAACACAACAGATTAGGGAAATGCCACAAACCCAGCATCATTTTTGCTTTGGCAGAATAAAACTTTGAAGCTTGTGTGTGCCTCGCTTTTTGTTTGAGATAACCTTTTGTTCCCTCAATTGTATTTGAAAAAACTGCCGCTTCCGGGTTGTTACACAGATTAATTTTGCAGCCATAGGTTATGAATGCTTTAAGCAACAGATCATCATCCCCTCCGAGTGAACCTTCAGTTGATTTGTAGCCGCCTACTTTTTGAAATGTAGCTTTTCTGAACCCAAAGTTCCGTGCTATAGCCGAAACCGGGTAACCCAGCCCGAATGATGAGCTGATAATCAAGAAAGAGCGGAGGTTGGAAAAACAAGATAAGCCGTTGAAAAATCCTTTATCTTTAACCAACGGCGCCTGACCGACCAGCATATCAGTGCTTTTTGTGAAATAAAGGTCAAGGGTTTCAAGCCAGTCTTTGCCCATGAAGCAATCAGCATCGGTTATTAAAATCCGGTCGTGCTTAGCAGCGGCAATTCCTCTTGAAAGAGCGCTTCTTTTGCCGGTCGGTTCGTTTTTTTCGGGGGTTATAATTGAAAGATTTGGAAGCCGGTTTTTATAATTCAGGGCAATTTCTACGGTTCTGTCGGATGAGTGGTCGTCACATAATAAGATTTCATACAATTTCAGCGGATAAGATTGTGCCAGAAGTGAATCGAGCAACCGACTCAGGTTTTTCTCTTCATTTCTGGCAGCAATAACAATGGAAAAATAGCCCCGATTTCCTGTCGCATTATTTTTGACATGCCGAACGGAAGATTTCCTGATTCCGTAAAGAAAAATAAGCTGAAGGAACAAAAAAACGCCGGCTATGGCTGATAATAGTATTATCAAGTAAACGAATCAAATATAAAACCGTAAAACAGGGGTTACCAAATCAAACTCTACTTCTGACTAAAAGAAAGCTGAAATCCGGCATAAAACCAAAACGCCGTTTCATCTCCAAATTTATTTTTGAAAATATCGCCGGGCAGAAAAGTAGCGCCCCCGAACATGAAATTTATGTACTCATTATATTTCGCTAAGAAAGAAAGATCAACTTCAGTACCATAATTTGATAATTCGTCGCCATTATTCAATTTCAAAACAACATCTGAGTTGAAATAATGCCCTGTTAACTTTGCGGCTAACCATGGAGCTAATGCCATTTTATAATAAGCATAAAAATCCATTACGCCCAAATTCCAGGTACTGGTTGCTATCAACTTAAAATAATCCATATCCCCCAGAAAACCATGTTTTGAAGAATAAGAATTATCAAAAACAGTGGATTTATCATCATTGGGGTCTGCATCTCCGGAATAGAAATCGAAGCCAACACCTACAGATGCTTTTGATTGAGTTCTGAAATTATAATCAAGAGTAATAGCCGCCATTAAGGCAGAAATATTTTTTCCCCCTGAGATATTTCCTAATTGATACGCAAAATCAAAGTCGTAGTTAAAGGGACCTAAATACCCGACAGAATTAGCCCCGAGTGTTAACCTTGAAAGTTCCGATGGAGGTGTTGCCCTATCGTACAATAAAAATGGATTGAACTGAACATTATCTGAGAGCCTAAATTCGGTGAATAAACCAAACAGATTTCTGTCAAAATCGTCATCAGGTAATAATCTCTCAGCGGTTCTGAAAGCGAAAGCGTTTAATCTGTAACCCTTTCCTGAATAACGCGCAGTTGCTCCTTCGAAAACAATCGGTACATTACCCCAATCGGAGGGGGCAATAATTCTTCCGTTGTAATATTTTGCCTCCTGACGCCCGAGAATAAACTCCCAATCGCCCTTATTAAGTTTCAAATAAACCTCGTTCAGGTCGATATTCTTGAAGTTGTTTTGAACACCTGCCTGGCCAAAAGTTCTCGAGTCAATGATTTTAAAAACAAAGTCAAAATCATCATTATTAGAAACAACAGCACCAAGCCGGGCGCGATTATCGATGTAGTTTTGCCATTCGCCATTTCTGTTGAAATTACGCGCATCAATCTCCAATCTTGTTCTAAGTTCGCCGTTAAACTTAACCGTTAACTGCGAAAACAAGTTTGGGGTAAATAATAGTGAAAGCATTAAATAAAGTATGTATCGTTTCATTTTATCTCCTTATGATAGAAAAAAGCAATCATAAAAATAATCTTTTAAAACAGTTTTTAAGAAGAACCTTTAATAACAACTTTTAAGATTGAGATTTTTACAAAAAAGCGAGGTTTACTGACCAAGAGTCAGCAGAAAACCGGCATAAAACCAAAAAGTATTTTTCATGTCTCCTATTTCTTAAAAATTTCACATAGGAAGCAAATAGAACCCACAGGGGGAGTAAATTGGACCCACATGAGAAGCAAATTAAACCCATGAGGGAAGCAAATAGAACCCACATGGGAAGCAAATAGAACCCATGAGAGAAGCAAATAGAACCCACAAATAAAAAATTCAGACTCTCAGAATACTGTGCCAATAAATCAAGATCAATTCAGTTCCGAAAACTTTAAGGTTAGCACCGAAGAAAAGTTCCAATGCTCTGTCTGAATTTAAAGTAGTGCCCGACTAAGTCAGGCTGCTCCAGTCTTTTCCGATTTCATTAAACCGGTTTCTGATGCGGTCAATCATCTCATCGCTTAATTTTCCTTTTTCAACAGCTTTAACAGCGGCTTTCAGGTGCTTTAAATCAGTAGTTCCGATCAAAACCGAGTCAACCCCATAAGTAAAAGCCGCAAACCTCGTCATTGCTTCTTCAAGTGGCATGCCGAAATCGATATTCATTTCGTAAATTCTCCGTCTGTACTCAGCAACAATCGGGTCATTAAGGTTTGCACCCTCGCCCCAGGCAAACTTAGCCAGAGGTCTCTTAGCAAGAACCCCCATATATTTTTGTTTTGCAGGGAAGAGGCAGGTATTAATGGTTTTCTGATCAGCAATATTAATAGAAGATTGAATTGCGGCAAAATTATCACTGAAAACGGCGTATTCTAAAGCTTCATTGTCGCCGGAGTAAGCATGGCACCTAACTTTGCCTTCCTGTACCATGCGGAGCAGAGCTTCAATAACATCGCTTCTTTCAAGAATATCTTTGTTGCACGAGTGCAGGTGAACAATATCAATGTAGTCAGTATTAAGAATTCGTAAGGCTTTTTCAATTCCTTTAGTTACGCTTTCCGCAGTCCAGTCTTCAACATTTTCAACATCGTAGCCAACCTTTGTTGAAAGGATGAACTCGCTTCTGCGTTTGTTTAAGAATTTACCGATTCTATATTCAGATTCACCGTAACTTCTGGCAGTGTCAATTAAATTGACACCCATATCAAGAACGCCATTCAGGAGTTTCTCTGCTTTTTTTTCGGAAATGTTTTCATTTCCGATATAACCGGCGCCAAAACCGACGGGTGTAACTTTAATTCGGGAAAAGCCAAAATCGCGTAATTCAAAACTCATTTTTGATCTCCAAAATAAAAAAAGAAATTACCCACAAATGTAAGTAAAGCAAAAGAAAGGAGAGCTAAATGGTTTAAAATAAAAAAAAGGAGTTTAAAAGAGTTTAAAATAAAAAACGGGCTACTTCTAGCCCGTCGGGATCTTTTGCACTATTAAAGACGATTAAAAGGTTTAAAGTTTATTAAGTTCCTATTAAATTCACTGCAAAATTAGATATAAAATCAAAGAGAAATTAACAGAAATTCGACAAAGAGTAACAATTTTTGGACATTAATCATAATGTGATACTCAATTGCATCTCAAATGCCCCTCGTATCTCATTAAACAGCCATTTAAAAGGCATTCTCTGCTTTTGATGCGCGGTTCGTCAGAGTTTAAATTTCAATTCTCAAAAAAATATCAAACCGAATCTGAGGGCAATTCACCAAATTGTTCTTTATAGCACTTGGCAAAATAAGAGAGATTACTGAATCCGGAAGCGTACGCTGCCTCACTCACCGAAACTTTCTGTTTAACAATCATATATTTTGCTTTTTTAAGCCTGAAATACCTTATATAGCCGTTTGGGTTGCGCCCTGTAACCGCTTTAATTTTCCGCTGAAGTTGTCGTTGGCTCATTCCTACGAGGTCACTAAGGTCCTCAACGCTAAAATCTTCTTCCGAGAAATTTTGATCCAGAATTTCATTAAGCTTAGCTAAAAATTTATCCTCTGCTATAGCGCCCATTTCTTCTTTATTTGGGGTTCCGGAAAGTACACTGCGCAGCAGTTTCGCTCTGTTGGAAAAAATTGCAGAAATCCGTGCTTTTAATTCTTTCAGCGAGACAGGTTTAATCAAAATCTCGTCGGCACCGGCTTCAATAGCAATAATTTTGTTTGCTTCGTATGCGTCGGCAGTTATGAGTGCCACCGGGATGTGTGAGGTTTTTTCATCGTTTTTAATCAAACGGGTGAGGTCTATTCCGTTTACGCCGGGCATGTGAATATCTGAAAGAATCAGATCAGGGATAAGGTTAACGGCTTTTCTTAAGCCGTCGAAACCGTTGAAAGCCTGAATAACCCTGTATTCATCCTGAAGAGTTTTCGATAAGAATCGCCCCACTTCCTGGTTATCTTCAATAATAAGAATGATTTGTTTGTTAGGGTCATCGTCAAACGAAGTGGCGGTACCGTCTTGCGCCGGGCTTTGGTTCTCGTAAATTCGAAAAGTGCTCCATAAGTTATAGTTAATCAGAAAATCATCTTCCTTTTCATCTTCACTCATCGGGGGCATCGGAATCAACACTTTAAGAGAGTCACCTTCCTGAATTATTGAAGTATCAATGTCAAAAGTTTCGCAAAGTGATTCGTATAAGCAGGCATCTAACAAATTTCCGGAAAGTGAGGTCAGCAGGTCGTAATGAGTTATTTCGGAATCTTTTCTTACAATATCATAACACGGTGAAAAAATAACACAAAGTTGCCCATGTTTGTTGTCTTTTTGTTGCAAAATGACTCGAATGATGCTTGAAGGCAATGATGACCGGATCAACATCGAAATTAAATGTCCGGCTAACCGATCGATCATCAAAGGTGAAATGTAGGTTAAATATTTATCGTAAACCCCCGTGAAGAAGATGTCGATTTCTTTTTGTGCTGCCAGAAATTTTAAGTTTTGGGTAACAACATTCAGAATTTTAACAAGGTCAACATTTCCGGGAACAAAATCAGGCATAGCGGAACTTGAAAGCCCGTCGATCTGAGAAGAGAGCGCTTCTAAATTATTAAGTGCGCATTTTATATCTTTTAGTGCTTCAAAATTGGTTTTTTCGTCACGATTTTCTTCAATAATATTCAGATTTCCAAGTGCAATAGTTATATTGCTTCTTAGATTCGCGGCAATAGAGGTGAAAATATTTTGCCTGAGTTTTTTCTTGTATATCTCGTTCATAAATGAATGAGATTTATGTTTGCTCATCTGAAAATCCCGAAGGAAAATTGGAAAAAAATCACAGAAAGTTTAAACAAAATTAAACCTTTGAATAACAGAATCAAAATATAATTAATCCGAAAAAAATAATAATAGATAAAAAAATAGCCGATGCAACAATTGATTGAAGATAAACTGCTGATTTTATCAGTACTTGTGATTTTGGCGATACTTGTGACCCGTCTGACAAAGAATTATGGTGTTCCGGCGTTGTTGCTTTTTATAGGTTTAGGGATGCTTGCCGGCTCGGAGGGCCCCGGTGGAATAGATTTTAACAATGCCCAGTTCGCACAGTCAATAGGTACTGTTGCACTTATTTTTATACTTTTTTCGGGCGGGTTAGAGACAAATTTTGAATCTGTTAAAAAGGGCTACAAATCAGCAGTTTCATTAGCGACACTTGGGGTGGTCTTAACGGGGTTATTCTCCGGGTTGTTTCTTTATTATGTAGCCGGCTACGAGTTCAAATATTCACTTCTTATCGGTTCGGTTATAGCTTCAACAGATGCAGCTGCGGTTTTTTCGGTGTTGCGCGCCAAAGAAATGAGCTTAGGGGGCATACTTCAACCGGTTTTAGAATTGGAAAGTGGCAGCAACGATCCGATGGCTATCTTCCTTACCGCAATGATGATTTCTGTGATAACTTTGCCGGAAAAACCCCTTTACGAATATTTCCTGATCTTTTTAATGCAGTTTGGAATTGGTGCCGTAACCGGAATTGCCGGCGGAAGAGCAATAGCATGGATAATGAACCGACTCGATTTTCTTCTGCCCGGTTTTTACCCGGTGTTTGTTATGGCAGGTGCAATTTCTATCTATAGTGGCACAGCACTGCTTTCCGGTTCGGGCTTCTTAGCCGTTTATCTTGCGGGTATAGTGGCAAATAAGTATGAATACCAGCATAAAACAAACACCACCCGCTTTTTTGAAGGGCTTGCATGGCTCAGCCAAATAGGAATGTTTATTACATTGGGTTTGTTGATTTATCCTTCAAAGCTTATAGAAGTTTCTCTGATTGGAATCTTGTTTGCAATTTTTCTTACATTTGTTGCCCGCCCGATTGCTGTTTTTATCTCTCTTATTTTCAGCAGGTTCAACTTGCGGGAAAAGTTTTTTATCGTTTGGGGTGGCTTAAGGGGTGCAGTTCCAATTATTCTTGCCACTTTTGCTCTAACCGCAGATATTCCGGCCGGTGATAAGGTTTTTAATCTCGTTTTCTTTGTTGTGATATTATCAGCGCTTGGGCAGGGGTGGTCGCTTCCGTTTGCTGCACGGTTTCTGCGCGTAACTTCAGAGAAAACTCTAACTAAAAAGGTGTTGATTGATATTGAAACCGGGCGCGATGATGATAAAACTTTGTTCGATTTGTTCGTTCAACCCGGTTCGCCTGCATGCGGAAACAAGATTGTTGAACTCGGTTTGCCAAAAGAAGTGTTGATAGTGCTTATTGAAAGAAAGGGAAAATATGTTATTCCTTCCGGCAGCACACGAATTTCAGAAGATGATCTCGTAATTCTTCTGGCTGATAAGCACGAAATTGATAATGTTGCCGGCTTCTTCAAAAACGGGGGATAGCGCAAGGTTTAGTAAAAACCGCTGAACTGTAAAGTATAAGTTCAGTATTTAGCTTCCTTAATTAGATTGATAAAATTGAATAAAACCAATGAAGCGTAAAGTATAAGTTCAGTTTTTAGAGGGTATTTTACAACTTAAGGCAGTCTCGATTAAAATTTAAGCAGTAAGTAGCGAAAAAATTAAAATTAACGAAATACTTTACAAACCGACACAATACCCACCTTAAATAGTGTGTTTGGCTCTTTTTCTGAAAATTACTTTGAACATCTTTGTTAAAATCTTGTATGCCACTACAAGATATACTAAATAAATAATAAGACCAACCACTCTGAATACAAAAGAAAAAGCCGCATTTTTAACAGGTTTATATGCCGGTAAGATACCATTGGTTCGAATCAGCGGGTTAAGAAAAAAAGAGGTTTTTGGGTTGTATATTTCTGCCCTTAAATATCCTTTCACCTTTTGAAGGAAATAAGAAAGGCTATCAGAGTTTACTGCCGTGTAAACCATCGAGCCGTTCATTGAGATAAGTCTGATTGAATCAGCAGGATTTTGCAGTTTTAGCCGCATCGAATCACCATCGATTAAAAGATATCTTAGTTCATTATCCACAAAACCGCTATCACCCTTTACAGCTATTGAATTTCCCTTTCTCAGTCCGTCTAAAATCAAATTATTTAAGAGGGAGCTTGCCCGGACCATAGTCCAGAACCTTCCGGTTTCATCTTTGTTGCTCTGGTCGTGCGAGTCGTCGTTGCCGTATCCGAAAGCGGGATACCCGGCAGTAAGCGCCGCATCCCATTGAGGCAATGAAGTTCTGAAATGGTTTAAAATTTCAATATGCGTGTAGTTTGAAAGATAGTTAAAATCATCAGGCGGGTATGCGTCCATAAATTCCGGATGGTTAATAGCAAGAAGTTTTGAGTAAGGGCGCATCCTCTCGATCATATCCTGTTTATGATGAAGAGTTTGGAAGAGTGGATAGTCAAAATTCACTATTTTTTTTGCGTCTAACGCTTGTTGATGTCGCTTAAAGATATTCAGACCATGTTCGTAGATCGGGAAAAACTCCTCCTCCGGTGTATCAGTAGCTTTTGAAATTTTATGATAGTCCGAAATACCGATAAAATCGTACCCCATTGATCTGTAAATGGAATCAAGCCGGTTTGGTACAAATTTTCCGTTGGTTAAACCCGACCATGCCTTTGCGTGAGCGTGAAAGTTGGCTTTGAACCACTTCCCCGAGGTATCAGCATAGGGGTTATACCATTCACCTCCCGAAAAAGGTTTAATTGCCGGGAATTTGTAAATATTTGTAAAGATATATGGATAAAAAGCAAGGGCTGTCAACAAAAGTAGCACAAAAGTTAACAGAAAAAGAGGAAGCAGTAACAATTTACGGAAAAACATTCAAAAGCCTGTGGCGGTTTCGGGGGATGAAAATTGTTATATTTGTAGTTGCAAATTTATGAAATTCTATCACTATTAGCAATTAAACCTATTAGAAAGGACAAAAGGAATTGGAAACCAAAGCGCAGGAAAAATTTTCTTTTCAGGCAGAAATCAATCAGTTGCTCGATATTCTGGTCCACTCGCTCTATAGCAGCCGTGAGATTTTTTTAAGAGAGTTGATCTCAAACGCTTCGGACGCATTAGATAAACTTCGGATTCTTTCTCTAAGAGGGGAGGAATACGCTCAGAAAGACCTTCCGCTTGAGATTAAAATTTCGTTTGATAAAGATGCCAAAATGTTGGTAATCACCGATACCGGCATAGGGATGACGAAAGAAGAACTTATTAAAAATATCGGAACTATTGCAAAATCGGGCAGTTCTGAGTTTATTAAAGCAATTAAAGCCGGCGATGCCGACGCAAAAGAAATAATAGGGCGCTTCGGCGTTGGGTTCTATTCAGTTTTCATGGTGGCTGAGGAAGTAAAGATCAAAACAAGGTCATATATCCCATCGGAGCAAGGGTATATTTGGAAATCAACCGGAAAAGGTGATTTTACAATCACCGAAGTGGTGGATGAAGTTAACAGAGGAACTTCAATTGAAATTTACCTTAAAGAAGATGCCGATGAATACGCTGATAAGCAAAAATTAGAAGGAATAATAAAAAAACATTCAGGGTTTATTTCTTACCCTATTTATCTTGCTGCCGAGAAGGTTAACACTATAACCGCTCTGTGGAAAGAACCAAAATCGAACATTAAACCGGAACAATACAACGAATTTTACAAATTTGTAAGTCATGGTTTTACTGACCCCGAGTGCCATATTCACCTGAGTGTTGATGCTCCAATTCAGTTTAATGCGTTGTTATTTATACCGAAACAAAACTATGATTTTTTCGGAATGAATCGTGATAACTACGGGCTTGATCTTTATGTGCGAAAGGTACTGATTCAGCATCAGTCAAAAGACTTATTGCCTGAATTTTTAAGTTTTGTTAAAGGTGTTGTGGATTCTGAAGATCTGCCGTTGAATGTTTCGAGGGAGACACTTCAGGAAAATGCAATTTTCGGTAAGATTGCGAAAGAAGTTACTAAAGCCGTTCTTAAAGACCTGAACAACCGTGCAAAAAATGACCCGGAACAATATAAAAGAATCTATGAACAGCACGGTAAGTACATTAAACTTGGGTTTAACGATCAGAACAACCGCGAGCAGTATTTAGAACTTCTTCGGTTCGAATCGTTAAATAACGAAGCAGGAAAAATGATTTCTTTGACAGACTACAAAGAATCTTTGAAAGCTGAACAGAAAGAGTTCTATTATGCGCTTGGTAACTCAAGGGAATCGCTTGCAGCTGACCCGGCGGTTGAAATTTTCAAGAAAAAAGGTTTGGATGTTCTGTTTCTTTATGACCCTGTTGACGAGTATGCACTTTCAATGATCGGTAAATATGGTGATTACGATCTTGTATCAGTAGAAAAAGCTGACATAAGTAAACTCGATTCATTTGTGGATGTTAAAAATAAAGAGTCTGAGCTTCCAAAACTGAATAAATCGGATGAAAAACTTCTTACCGAACTTGCCGGCAAAATGAAAGAGATTCTCGGTGATAAGGTTAAAGAGGTAAAAATTTCAAACCGATTGAGTGAGCACGCAGTTTGGCTTACGACAGAAAATGAGATGTATTCATCTTCTTTCCGTCGTATGATGAAAGGTGCGGGCCCCATGTTTGAGGGTTTCGGCGGTGAAAAAGCGTTGGAGATCAACAAAAACAACCCCGTAATCCGGAACCTGTTGATTATCTACAGAGGTGATAAAAATTCACCCGTGATACCACGAGTAGTAAATTTGCTTTACCTTTCGGCTGAGTTAGGTTCGGGCGATCTTAAAGACCCGTTCGTGCTCGTCAAAGAGTTAAATTCCGTGCTGGATACTTTCACGAGGTCTTACACGATAATTAAATAATTTTCCGGTGGTCAATTCAGGAAAAGAATTGATCACCTTTTTTTTATTTTTGAGTAAGTAATTTTTTTTATTTGTTTTAATAACAAATATTTAACAAAAACCCGGATAAGATATGGCTGCAAGTATATTTGATAAAATGGAAGAAAAGGTGGCGCTTTGGCGTTCGGATATGGCTGCTTTTGTAAAAGAGCACGGCGAGCACAAAGTTTCTGATGTTACCATCAACCAAGTTATGGGCGGGCTTCGGGGCGTAAACGGATTATGGTGCGACACTTCTGTTGTTCCGAAAGATCAGGGGCTGATAATCCGCGGTATTCCCATGAAAGACCTTACTGATTTAAACGGTGTTGAGATTTTTTATCTTCTTCTGACGGGGGAACTTCCCACGAAAGAAGAATACGAGGAATTTCAAATCGCTCTGAAGATCAGAAAATTCGTTCCTCACTATGTTTGGGACATTTTAAAAGCAATGCCGAAAGACTCTCACCCGATGACGATGCTTTCGATGGCTGTGCTTTCGATGCAAAAAGAATCATGTTTTGCGACCAACTATGAAAAAGGTATTAATAAAACAGACTTTTGGCGCTGTACACTTGATGATGCATTAAATATTGTTGCAAAACTTCCGTCGATTGCTGCGGCAATTTACAGGATTCGTTTCAACAAGGGAGAGTTAATTCAACCTGACCCTGATATGCGCCTTGCAGAAGATTTTGTGCACATGTTGGGTATTGAAGCCCCAGGCGATGAGTTCCTCTCGCTGATTAAACTTTTCTTAGTTGCACACTCAGACCACGAGGGGGGGAATGTAAGTGCGTTCACTTCATCGGTGGTTAATTCGGCACTTTCCGATCTCTATTATTCTGTTTCGGCCGGTTTCAACGGTTTGGCTGGTCCCCTTCACGGATTGGCGAATCAGGAAGCCCTAAAATGGTTGCTTGATGTGATGAAAAAGTTCAACGGAACACCGACCAAAGAAGAAATTGCTCAAGAGGTTAATGAAACACTTGCCGCCGGTCAGGTGATTCCGGGATATGGTCACGCAGTTTTACGCGTAGTTGACCCCCGTTTCACGGCTTTCTACAATTTTGGTAAAGTTCACTTCCCGGAAGATCCGTTGTTCAAGACTGTTTACCATATTTATGAAGTGGTGCCGGATATTCTTAAGAAAATTCCAAAAATACAAAACCCATGGCCCAATGTTGACGCAATTTCAGGCTCGATGTTGTATCACTATGGTATAACCGAATTTTCTTACTATACCGTTATGTTTGCGCTTTCGCGCTCGATGGGTCTTACTGCTCAGGCGGTAATGAACCGTGCGGTTGGAACACCGATAGTACGACCAAAATCAGTTACCACTTCATGGCTAAAAAGCCAGGTTATTAAGTGATTTAACTATTTGGCGATCAAGTTTTTATATCTTCATGTATAAACTGTTATTTATGTGTTCATGTAATTTCACGCAGGTAAAATGAAATGTGAAACCGGAAAACTTCGAAAAAAGCCCCGAAATTAAGGGGCTTTTTCGTTTTTATGAGCATTTGGGCTACTTTAGTAGCTGTTGACCGTTTTTCGGTAACTAAGAATTTCATATATTGCTAAACGGAAAATTATTTGATAAGAAATTAAGAGATTTTATGTTACAAGACGACACTATTCTAATCCGAATCGCCGAAAAAAAAGATCTTCCCGAGGTTCGTGAATTATTGCGGGAAACCTGGCACGATACTTACGGCAAAAATGTTTCAATTGAGGAATTAGATACCTATTTAGATACTGTTTACTGTGAAAAGAATCTTGCGGATATTTTAAATGAGGATCGTGAAAATTGTTTTGTAGCAATTCAATCGGGAAATATTATCGGATGGATGCGCCTGAAACGGGACGATGATAACGATATTTTCCATCTCATCTCAATTTATGTTAAACCACATCTTCAGGGAAAGGGAGCCGGAAAACTTTTGTTAGATCAGGGGTGCAGAATCGCAAGGGAGTACCGTTTTGAAAAAATTACTCTCGGCGTAATGGCGGTTAACAAAAAAAGTATCGAATGGTACAAAAAGCAGGGCTTTGTTGAAATTCGTCGTGAACCTTTCACCTGGATTACAACAACGGTTGATAATATAATAATGGATAAAGTAATCTTTTTCGATTAGAGCATTTCCTTTTAGTTTTCTTTCAGCCTGCCAAGATTGTAAATTTACAGTCATTAATTTTTTGATTTTGAAAATTTCCAATCAGGAGCAACTCAAATGGCAGATTTTCCGGTGAAAAGGCTCAGAAGACTTCGTTACAATCCTTTGGTGCGCGATCTTGTACGCGAAACCTCCCTTACAAAAAACGATTTAATTTACCCACTTTTTGTTACTTATGGCGTGAATGTGAAGGAAGAAATCCGTTCGATGCCGGGAGTATTCAGGTTTTCAATAGATAATTTAGTTAATGAATGCGCTGAAGTTGCGGCTATGGGAATTCCGGCGGTTATTCTTTTTGGTATTCCGGAAGAAAAGGATGAAGTAGGCTCCGACGCTTATTCGGAAACGGGAATAATTCAGCGGGCAATCAGAGCAATTAAAGCCGAAGTGAAGAATTTACTCGTGATTACAGATGTCTGTTTGTGCGAATACACTTCTCATGGGCATTGCGGCGTTCTTCATGGTGAAGAAATTTTGAACGACGAAACAGTGGAACTGTTGGTTAAAGAAGCCGTTTCACACGCAAAAGCTGGTGCGGATATTATCGCGCCTTCAGATATGATGGATGGCAGAGTTGCTGCAATCAGACGGGGACTGGATGAAAACGGCTTTCGCAACATTCCGGTTTTAAGTTATGCTGTTAAATATGCTTCCGGTTATTACGGTCCTTTCCGTGATGCTGCCGATTCCACTCCTGCTTTCGGAGACAGGCGATCGCACCAGATGGATGTTGCCAACAGTGATGAAGCCCTTCGGGAAGCCTTTAGCGATGTGGAAGAAGGTGCGGATATTATTATGGTTAAACCGGCAGGTGCCTACTTAGATATTATTCGTCGTGTTAAAGATGCAACAGGTATGCCAATGGCTGCATATCAAGTCTCCGGTGAGTACGCAATGATTAAAGCCGCCGGTAAAATGGATTGGATTGATGAAGAAAGGGTGATGATGGAGTCTCTCGTTTCAATTAAACGGGCGGGTGCAGATATGATTTTAACATATTTTGCCAAAGATGTGGTAAAAGTTCTTGAAAGAGACAAATAGCAGGTAAAGTTTGAATAAATGCTTGAAATTTGTGAAGTTCCATAGTTAAAGAGTGTTGAGAAAAGAATAAAGCAAGTAAAGTTTGAATAAATGCTTGAAATTTGTGAAGTTCCATAGTTAAAGAGTGTTGAGAAAAGAATAAAGCAAGTAAAGTTTGAAAGGCAATTTTGATGGAGATTAAAAAGAGTGAAATCCTGTTTAAGGAAGGTAAAAAATTTATTCCCGGAGGGGTAAATTCGCCCGTAAGGGCTTTTAAATCGGTTGGCGGCAACCCGATTTTTATGGAGCGGGGCGAAGGCTCTAAACTTTTTGATGTTGACGGCAACGAATACATCGATTATATCGGAAGCTGGGGCCCCCACATTTTCGGGCACAACCCACCCTTCATTAAAGAGGCAGTTGCTGCAGCACTTCAGAACGGTTCCAGTTTCGGCGCACCAACTGAAATGGAAGTTAAAATGGCTCGGTTGATTTCTTCTTTGGTTCCTTCCGTTGAAATGGTGCGGATGGTTAACTCCGGTACCGAAGCCACCATGAGTGCGGTTCGTGTTGCCCGTGGGTTCACCGGTAGAGACAAAATTATAAAATTTGAAGGTTGTTATCACGGGCACGCTGATTTCTTTCTAATAAAAGCGGGAAGTGGAGCTCTAACACTTGGCGAACCAAACAGCCCCGGCGTAACTAAGGGCACTGCTTCCGACACTTTGATTGCGCGTTACAACGATTTGGAAAATGTCCGGGAGCTTGTCGCAAGAAACAGAAATCAAATTGCTGCTTTAATTATAGAACCGGTGGTTGGGAATATGGGTGTTGTTATACCAACGGAAGATTTCATCAATGGGTTGCGTCAATTGTGTACTGAAGAGGGGATCGTTTTCATTTTTGATGAGGTGATGACCGGGTTTCGACTCGCAAAAGGAGGGGCTCAGGAAGTTTTTGGCATTAAACCTGACATGACAACTTTTGGTAAAATTATTGGTGGTGGGTTACCCGTTGGCGCTTTCGGCGGAAAAAGAGAGATAATGGAAAAATTAGCGCCATTGGGTCCGGTTTACCAGGCAGGCACACTTAGCGGTAACCCTTTGGCGATGGCTGCGGGTTATGCAGCTCTCAGCCATATCAAAGAAAATCCCGGGATTTATCAGGAACTTGAAGACAAAGCTGATGCGTTGGAAGCCGGTTTCAGGGAAAATCATGCGAAACTTGGTAAGTCATATAGAATTAACAGAATCGGTTCGATGATAAGTTTGTTTTTCACCGAACAGCCCGTTTACGATTTTGATACAGCCGTTAAGTCAGACACCACTCTGTTCGGAAAGTTTTTCCACGGCATGCTCGAACGGGGGATTTACCTCCCACCCGCACAGTTTGAGTCATGGTTCCTAAGCACCGCCCTAACTAACACCGACATAGAAAAAACCATAAAAGCCCACTTTGAGGTTCTTTATTCTCATTAGTTGAGGAGTGAATTAATTTTTGGATTTTATTTGTTTTAGTTAGCTTTGCAAAGGCTGAAAAAAGGTTAGTATTAAATTTCGCAAAAATCGGTTATATTGAGTATAAAATTACCATCATTTTGAGATAGCGTTGCTCTGATTATGCAAGAATTTCGACACCAAGAACATAGAATTTACCTAGGAGACGCTTTAGAGGTTCTCGCTGAGAAAATTCTGGACGAATCGATCGATTTAATTTTCGTTGATCCGCCGTATAACATCGGCAAGAATTTCAACGGATTTAAGGATAAATGGCGGACTGATGAAGAGTATCTAAATTGGTGCTATTCATGGATAGACCTTTGCCTGAAAAAACTTAAACCCACCGGTAGCATCTATATTATGACTTCCACCCAATTCATGCCTTATTTTGATATTTATTTACGGGGTAAAATAAAAATTCTTTCTCGCATTGTTTGGGCTTATGATAGTTCAGGTGTACAAGCGAAGAAGTATTATGGTTCAATGTACGAACCAATTTTATTCGGTGTGAAAAACCCTAAGAACTACACTTTTAATTCTGACAAAATACTTGTTGAAGCAAAAACGGGTGCAACTCGCAAACTGATAGATTACAGAAAACCTATTCCGAAAGTTTACAGCTCCCAAAAGGTACCCGGTAATGTTTGGAATTTTGTACGAGTAAGATATAAAATGAATGAGTACGAAGAACACCCCACTCAAAAACCGGTTGCCCTTTTGGAAAGAATTATCAAGGCAAGTTCAAATCCCGGAGATGTGATTTTGGACCCTTTCTCAGGTACTTTTACCACCTCTTATGTTGCAAAATTGCTCAACAGAAAATCTATCGGTATCGAAATTAATGAAGATTATGTCAAAATTGGTTTGAGAAGATTAAAAATGATAGAAAGCTCTTTAAAAAACAATAAGTTAAAAAAATTCGTAAAACAAAAATCAACTGTAATAACACCCTCATTATTTGGGGAAACAGATGGTTGAACATCCATTTACATCTGTTATAATTGAAATATTGACTGATGATTTTGATTCTGATGCTCAAAAAATTTTTAGTACCAGTGAACTTCTCCAATATATCAATATCAAATCCGTTGCAGCCAATCGAGGCTCAAAATCTCGTCCAAGTTTTGGAAATCTTTATGCTATCTATGCATTAATAGAAGATTATATTCAAAAAGATTTTCATAAAAATAATAATTACGGGGAATATTCGGGAGCGAATTTTACTAATTTACTTAAACGAATGCGAGAACTTCCTTTTGGAAGTAAACTCCAAAATCATATTCTTAATCACCGACTAAATGAGGATTACAAAAAATATTTTCCAACAACTGATGTTTTACCGGTTATTCGGGATACTAAATCAAAAAAATATTGGGTTAACGAGTCACTTTTAAAAATTAGTATTGGTCAGAATGAACATAATATTGCTTCTTCTATAGTGAAAATCATAGATGCTTATGTGGAAGCAAAAAAGAAAATGTTTGACGAATTCATTAAATTATGTGAAAATTTAAAATTAATTAAAAATTTAGAATCCGATGATATAAGCAATTTTATTCTTGAACAATTGGCGCCTAATGTGGATGCGAGAGTATTTGAAATTGTTAGCTATAGCATTCTGAAATTTTTTTACCACGATATTACTATCTTCATTGGGGAGAGCAAAGCAACCATAACTGAAAAGAATTTGACATTATATAAAACTGGTAGAACTAACGCTAACGACGGAGGAATCGATTTTGTTATGAAACCCCTCGGCAGGTTTTTTCAGGTTACTGAAACTTTAGACTTTAAAAAATATTTTCTAGATATCGATAAAGTTGAAAAATTTCCTATTACTTTTGTTATAAAATCGAATGATGAAATAACTGAAATATCTGAAAAAATTCGTAGTAAAGCTAAAGCTCAATATGGAATAGAAGCCATAGTTGAAAAATATATGGACTGTATTGAAGAAATAATTAATATACCCAACTTAATTTCAAAATTTGAACATGCTAAGTCAGCAGGTTACCTTAGCGAAATTTTAGATGAAATCCTCATTCAAAGTAAAATAGAATTTAACTATGAAGAATGAGAAACAGACGGTTATGAGGAAGAGGAGGAACCAAATTGGTAAATAGAAAAATTTTATAAAACAATGACATAACACTTTCAATATAAAGGGTTTAGGAATTTTCTATAGGCGATTAAATGAAAGATGGCTAAGGGAGCATAAACAAGTGCAAAGGTATAAAGTGTTAAGGTTAAGCCAAATGTGAGGATACCCTGCAACTTAGCTAAATAATTTGTGAGGAGACCGTGAAGGTCGGGGGTAGGATAGCCAATCAATCCTACGATTAGGTTGTAAATGAATAAAGCTGCAACAATTAATGCAAAACCGGGAAGACCATTTCTTAAATCAGTAGTACTTGGAGCAATGTGTGTGGAAATAGATGCCATTACATAAATAAGTATGATCGTCCAGATTCCCGGGTTGGTGAAAGCGGATTTCAACATTTGTGCATTTTGATCAACCTGATTCATAATTTTTGATATCATATTTGTGATTGAATCGATTGGGTGTGAAAGATCAAACTCCATGTGAACGGGGGCAGCGGAATAAGCGGCAAAAAAAGTGTTGTAAACAATATACAAAAGAATACTTCCTACAAATAAAGGTGCGACCCCGATAAAAAAGTTTCCTACATTTTGAAAGTAACTTTTAGGGTTGAAATTATGAGACACATAACCGAGCACCCCCGAATAAGGATCAGGTTTGAAAAGCGAAATTTCTACAATTTTGTGCCGGAAAATCACACATAATAAAGCATGTGACAATTCGTGCACGGGAACACCAATCCAGCCGGTGAGATAAACACTTCCCCAGCCGAATGTTTTTGACAACACGACGCCAATCATATATTGAAAGAGGAAAAGCAAAGCGGTTATTAAACCGGTTACTCCAAAAAGTAAAATAACCTGAAGCAAAGTGTTTTTTGAAGCGGTTAAGAAGTAGTCGATCATCCGTTACCCGATAATTCCTATTTTTAAACACGAAAATATATAAATATTGTTAAATTTTGTTATAGTGTACTGGTTCAGCGGAAAACAGAATTTTAACAGTTGAAAATAATGTAGAAAGTCAGGCATAATCCTGCACCTTCATCCTTAGTAATTTAGCGTTCAAAAGTTTTTTGTTTCTCTCCTTTAAT